>Ga0308164_10000619_pt1 | contig 52897 bp, 49 predicted proteins | sample PhyTR2_FD_201031 | JGI IMG/M metagenome (GOLD analysis project Ga0308164, IMG submission 201031) | Phyllosphere microbial communities from UC Gill Tract Community Farm, Albany, California, United States - DLSLT.R2 | ecosystem: Host-associated > Plants > Phyllosphere > Unclassified | place: USA...
ACAACCTGTCGAAAATCCACGATACGCCGCTGGCCCGCTTCCAGCTCGAGTGGACCCACCCGAACGCGCGCGGCGAAGCCAAGGGCGCGCCGTTCAAGACGGAAATCCTGGAAATCGCCGGCCGCACGTTCCGCAAGGAAGGCCTGGGCAAGGACGTCACCGACAAGTTCCTGTCCGGCCTGCCAGGCATCCAGAAAGAGGGTACCGACGGCCTGATCACGTCCGGCCGCTGGATCCTGCACAAGATGCCGAAGTTTGCACGCACGGTCTGCCTGGAGTTCTTCGGCCAGGCCCGCGATGCGATCCCGTCGATCGTGGAAATCAAGGATTACCTCGACAGCCTGCCCGCCACCGGCGAACAGTTCAAAACCCTGCGCCTCGCTGGCCTCGAGCACCTGGACGAGCGCTACCTGCGCGCAGTCGGTTACGCCACCAAGTCCAAGCGTGGCGTGCTGCCCAAGATGGCGCTGTTTGGCGACATCGTGGGCGACGACGAAAATGCTGTAGCGATTGCTGCGTCCGAAGTCGTGCGCCTGGCCAACACCCGGGTAGGTGAAGGCTTCGTGGCCGTCAGCCCCGAAGCGCGCAAGAAATTCTGGCTCGACCGCGCCCGCACCGCCGCCATTGCCAAGCACACCAACGCCTTCAAGATCAACGAAGACGTGGTGATTCCACTCAACCGCATGGGCGAGTACACCGACGGCATCGAGCGCATCAACATCGAACTGTCGATCAAGAACAAGCTGCAACTGGTCGACGAGCTCCAGCAGTTCTTTGCCGCCGGCAATCTGCCGATCGGCAAGAGCGACGACGCGGAAGACGCGGTCGGCGACGAAGAAATGCTGGGCGACCGCCAGCAACAGGCCGAAACCCTGCTGGCGCAAGTGCATGCACGCTGGACCTACCTGCTGGCGAATCTCGACTTGCCGCTGGCGGGCATCACCGGCGCGCTGGCCGCGCACGGCATGGACCGCCTGCTGCCCGTGTTCGACGAACGCCTGAAAACCCAGCCGGACGCCACCCTGTTCGACATCGTGCAGGACCGCACCATTCGCGTGACGTGGAAGCAGGAAATCCGCGCCCAGCTGCGCCAGATCTTCAACGGTGCGGCGTACAAACTGATCCTCGACGAAGCGACCGCGATCCACAAGCGCGTGCTGCGCGGGCGCGTGTTCGTGGCGCTGCACATGCACGCCGGCGACGGCAACGTCCACACCAACTTGCCGGTCAACTCCGACCACTACGAGATGCTGCAACTGGCGCACCAGGCCGTGGCGCGCATCATGGTCCTGGCCCGTTCGCTCAATGGCGTGATCTCGGGCGAACACGGCATCGGCATCACCAAGCTCGAGTTCCTGACCGAAGACGAAATCGGCCCGTTCCGCGACTATAAATTGCGCGTCGATCCGGAAGGCCGCTTCAACAAGGGCAAGCTGCTCAATTTGCCCGGCATGGAAGCGGACTTGTCCAATGCCTACACGCCGTCGTTCGGCCTGATGGGCCACGAATCGCTGATCATGCAGCAAAGCGATATCGGCGCGATTGCCAACAGCGTCAAGGACTGCTTGCGCTGCGGCAAGTGCAAACCGGTGTGCTCGACCCACGTGCCGCGCGCCAACCTGCTGTACTCGCCACGCGACAAGATCCTGGCGACGTCGTCGCTGATCGAAGCGTTCCTGTACGAAGAGCAAACCCGGCGCGGGATTTCGATCAAGCACTGGGAAGAGTTCGAAGACGTGGCCGACCACTGCACCGTCTGCCACAAGTGCGTGACGCCATGTCCGGTCAACATCGACTTCGGCGACGTGTCGATGAACATGCGTAACTTGCTGCGCAAGATGGAGAAGAAGAGCTTCAAGCCGGCCCTGGCCGCGACGATGTTCTTCCTCAACGCCAGCGATCCGACCACCATCAACGCCACGCGCCAGGTCATGTCCAACTGGGGCTTCAAGGCCCAGCGCCTCGGTCACGACGTGCTGAAGAAATTTGCCAAGAAGCAGACCAAGGCGCCGCCACCCACCGTGGGCAAGCCGAAAGTGCGCGAGCAGGTGATCCACTTCATCAATAAAAAGATGCCGGGTAACCTGCCGAAGAAATCGGCGCGCGCGCTGCTCGATATCGAGGACGATAAAGTCATCCCGATCATCCGCAACCCCAAGACCACCAATGCCGATACGGAAGCCGTGTTCTACTTCCCTGGCTGCGGTTCGGAACGGCTGTTTTCGCAGGTGGGCCTGGCCACGCAGGCAATGTTGTGGGAAGTGGGCGTGCAAACCGTGCTGCCGCCGGGCTATCTGTGCTGCGGCTATCCGCAACGCGGCAACGGCGAGTTCGACAAAGCCGAAAAAATGATGACCGACAACCGCGTGCTGTTCCACCGCATGGCCAACACGCTCAATTACCTGGACATCAAGACCGTGCTGGTGTCGTGCGGCACGTGTTACGACCAGCTGGCCACCTACGAGTTCGACAAGATTTTCCCCGGCTGCCGCATCATGGACATCCATGAATACCTGCTGGAAAAACAGGTCAAATTGGAAGGCGTCAACGGTACCCGCTATATGTACCACGAGCCATGCCACAACCCGATGAAGCTGCAAGAGTCGGGCAAGACCATCAACGCGCTGATCTCGACGGTCGATAACGTCAAGATCGAAAAGAACGACCGTTGCTGCGGCGATTCGGGCACCTTGCAGGTGTCGCGTCCCGATATTTCCACGCAGGTACGCTTCCGCAAGGAAGAGGAAATGATCAAGGGCGCCGAGAAGCTGCGCGCCGACGGGTTCGATGGCGAAGTCAAGATCCTGACCTCGTGCCCGTCGTGCCTCGGCGGCGTGTCGCGCTACAGCGAAGATGCGGGCACCACGGCCGACTACATCGTCGTCGAGATCGCCAAGCACTTGCTGGGCGAGAACTGGATGCCCGACTACGTCAAGCGCGCCAATGATGGCGGCATCGAACGGGTGTTGGTATGACCTGCGATTTGTGCACGTTGCTGGCCGCTCCAGCGCCGGTTCCTGAAGGCGCATTGATCTGGGCCGACCACCAGCTGTCGGTGGTCGCCGTGGATGAGCCGGAATACCCGGGTTTTACCCGCGTGGTGTGGAACGCCCACGTCAAGGAAATGACCGACCTGGCGCCGGCCGAGCGCACCCGCGTGATGGACGCGGTATGGGCCGTGGAAGCAGCGCAGCGCGCGATCATGGCGCCGGAAAAGGTCAACCTGGCCAGTTTTGGTAATATGACGCCCCACGTGCATTGGCACGTGATTCCCCGTTACCGCGACGATGCGCATTTCCCCAACCCCACGTGGGCGGTGGCGCAGCGCGCTTCGGCGCCCGAGGTGCTGGCCGCACGGCGCGCCTTGCTGCCGGCCTTGCACGCGGCCATTATCGAACGTTTGAAAGATCCATCATGAGCAAGATTCCCACCGAACTGACCGTCCACAACAAGTCGAAAGTACTCGACGTTGCATTCGACGACGGCGCCGCGTTTTCGATTCCGTTCGAATTGCTGCGCGTGTATTCGCCGTCGGCCGAAGTGATGGGTCACGGCCCGGGCCAGGAAGTGCTGCAAACCGGCAAGCGCGAAGTGGGCATTGCTGGCGTCGAACCGGTGGGCAACTATGCCGTGCAGCCGACGTTTTCCGACGGCCACAACACCGGCATTTTCACCTGGGATTATTTGTACAAGCTGGGCAGCGAGAAAGAGGCGCTGTGGGCCACCTATATGGACCGCCTGCATGCATCGGGCTTTGAAGGCGACAGTGGCCGCGACAGCGGTATCTCGCTGACCGGGCCGTCGGGTGCCCAGTCTGGCATCAAGCAAAGCAGCGGCGGTGGCTGCGGCAGCGGCAGCTGCGGTTGCAAGTAAGCCGTCAATACGTGATGTCGTTGCGGTACAGGTAGGCAAAAATGGCGCGCAGGTGCGGCGGCAGTTCGCGCAGCGCGGCCACATTGACGGCGGGTGCGCGCAGCGGCCGCGTGTCGCAGCGCATACGGCCGAGGATTTCTTCGTGGGTGGGAATGTTGTAGCCTTCGGCCCGGCGCTGGTCGGTTAGTGCGGCCGCCTCGTCGTTGTCGCGCAGCATGGCGGCGTGCAGGGCGTCGATGCGTGCCTTGGTCTCGCTGTCCAGTTCGGGGAAGGTGAGATCTGCAGGCATTTCAATATTGTAGATTTTCATAGCGGTTCTCCATCAACTCCAGTGGTGTGATCAACTCAGGCAGGTCAATATCTTTCAATACCATCAGCCTGCGGAGTGCCTGGTATTTCCGGGCATTCGCGATGTCGACACAATTCCACGTCATGAGGAGATCGAGCTGTTTGAGTGCTGCGCTGGCGATATGTTCCGCCGGGCTTCTGGCTTTGGCGGTTAGACCGCCGCCCAATATCAAAAGTTCAGCGAACGATCGGATGCGGTCGCTGGAAGGGAAATGGATGAACTGGTCCGCTACCTCCAGGCGCCGCTCGATGCGCGCCGGGTTGCCGGTGTTGATGTCGCGAAGCACGGCGTCGGAAATATAGCTGAGCTCGGGCACGCAGTATTGCTCCCGCCATTGCCTGGTGATCAGCTGGCACGTGCGCGTGAATGGATTGCTGCTCAACGGATCGGCCAGGTAGCAGATGATAGACGTGTCGATGTAGACGGTCTGAAGCATGGAGTCGACCTCGCGCTGGCATGCCGCGCAACCGGCGGCAGCGACCAGCGTAGCATCGAACTCATCAGGTGGTTTCGGCTACATCAATCGGGCCGCACACCAGCCCTCGGTTGCCAGGCCCATACCCGGCTGGCAATATTCACCTGCTTTGGTATCAGTTTCTGTTCGTAAAACAGGTCGGCCACGCGCTGCTGGTTGGCCACGATCTCGGCCGTGACGGGCGTGGCGCCAAAGCGCGAGCGCCCCAGCCACGTGGTCACGATGTCGGCGGGCAGTCCGGTCAGTTGGGCCAGGCTGGCGCCGGTTTCTTTCGGGTGCGCGTTGGCCCACTGGCCCGACGCCGACACCTGCTCCAGCAGCGTGCCCACCAGTTGCGGCGACTGCTGCACGAACTGGCGTGACGCCAAATAAAAACCGTTGGCCAGCGGCAGGCCGGTGTAATCGGCCAGCACCCGCACCTGGTAGGCTTTTTGCGCGGACGCGAAATACGGATCCCACACCACCCAGGCATCGATGCTGCCCGACACAAACGCAGCGCGCGCATCGGACGGCGACAGGTACACGGGCACGATGTCGGCCACCTTCAGGCCCGCTTTGGCCAGCGCCGACGCCAGCAAAAAGTGCGACCCCGAGCCTTTTTGAAACGCCACGCGCTTGCCCTTGAGCGCGGCCACGCTGCGCAGCGGCGAATCCTTGGGCACGAAAATCGCCTCGCTGCTGACCGGCGCCGGCTCGGCCCCCACGTACAGCAGGTCGACGCCGCCGGCCTGCGCAAACACCGGCGGCGGCGCGCCCGTGCTGCCGAAATCGATGCTGCCGGCGTTGAGCGCTTCGAGCATTTGCGGGCCCGCCGGGAATTCGATCCATTTGATGTGGTGGCCCGCCAGCGCCTGTTCCATCGAGCCTTGCGCCTTGATCATGCTGAGCAAACCGCTGCCCTTTTGAAAGCCGATTTTTATTTCAGCACTGTGGGCAGCCAAAGGCAGCGCAGCTGCGGCAACGACCGTAACGAGCCATTTCTTCATCTTGTTCCTCATGCGCTTTCGCGCTCTATCAATTCACAGGCCAGCAGATTCAAACGCGAATCGACCAGTGACGCGGGCAGGACACCCAGTTGTTCCAGGATGCGCAGCGCGGCGATTTCACCGATCTCGCGCGCAGGCGGGCGGATGGTGGTCAAACTCGGTAACAGCAATGACGAAAACGCATAGTCGCCAAAGCCGACAATCGCGCACTGCTGCGGGATGTTCAGACCGGCGCGCTGGCCGGCCAGCAGGGCGCCCGCCGCCAGGTTGTCGTTGGCGAAGATGATCGCTTCCACCGCCTTGGTTTTCTTTGCCGGGGCCAGTGCCAGTGCTTCGATGGCCTGCTTGCCGGCGTCGAACGGCGCTTCCATGGTGGGCACGTAGATCAGCGGCTCCAGGCCGTGCTCGCGCATTACCGCGGCATAGCCATCGCTGCGATCGACCGCGCTCAAGTCGCCGGCCACGCTGTTTTGCACGAAGGCGATGCGCCGATACCCCTTGGCGTACAGGTGGCGCGCGGCCTGTTCGCCCACCGCGTGGTTCGAGTAGCCCACCTGGATATGCTTGCGGCGCGGCTGGTAGTCCCAGGTTTCCACGACCGGCACGCCGGCCGTGGCCAGCAGCTTTTCCGTGGCGCGGTTGTGGAAGCGGCCCGTTACCACCAGTGCCGCCGGCTTCCAGCCGAGGAACGTGCGCACCGCGCTTTCCTCCTGTTTGGCAGAGAAGTAGCTGGACGCCAGCAGCAGCTGGTAGCCATGACGCGTGAGCGTGTCGCTGAAGCTCTGAATGGTGTTGGCAAAGATCGGCCCCGAGATATTGGGAATCACCATGCCCACCATGCGCCCGTGCGACGACGCCAGGCCGCCGGCCACCAGGTTGGGCACGTAGCCGAGCTGCTTGACGGCGGCGGCAATGCGCGCACTGAGCTTGGCGCCCACGCGCGTCGGTTCGCTGAAGTAGCGCGAGGCCGTGATCGAACCCACTTCGGCCAGCCGCGCCACATCGTGAATGGTGGCGCGGCCGGAACCACGGCGTTTTCTCGGAGCAGGGGATTGGTCGTCGGTCATGAAGGCATATTCCAAAAAGACATATCGATGATTTTTTTAATTCTTTGACTTCAAAACTGCATGCCACGACACTGAAAAAAGGGTATCGGTACCATCGAAGTGTAGCCAGAGTGTAGCAAACGGCAGCTGCCTCGCTAAGTTGGTTCTTCGCCGATCCAAAACGATTTTATGCATATGGCGCCAGGTGCGCTTCTCAATCAAGGACTCAGCAATGAAGAACAAGACTAAAAAAATCGGCGTGTTGGCGACGGGCGCTTTGCTGGTCAGCAGCGCATGGGCAACCCCTGCGGAAGACGCCGCGCCGATTGCCGACCGCAGCGATGCCGCATCGATTCCCGCCGTGACGGTCAGCGCCACGCGGCGCAGCGCATCGCTGCAATCGGTGCCGGTGGCAGTGTCCGTGATCGACGGCGAGCAGCTGGCGCAATCGAACCGCAACAGCATCGACACCATCATCCAGGAAGTGCCAAGCGCCACGTTCCGCCAGCAGGGCGGCAACAAGGATTCCACCATTTTCGTGCGCGGTATCGGTACCATTTCGACGTCGCCCGGCGTGGAGCCCACTGTCTCCACCGTGGTCGATGGCGTGGTGTATGCGCGCCCGGGCCAGGCCACGCTCGACCTGCTCGACATCGACCGCATCGAAATCCTGCGCGGCCCGCAGGGCACCTTGTTCGGCAAGAATGCGTCGTCCGGTGTGCTGAACGTGATCGGCCGCAAGCCGGGCGAGCAAACCAGCGGCTACGTCGATGCGTCGTGGTACGAGGGCAATGAGAAGCGCGTGCGCGCCGGCGTGTCGGGCGCGCTCCAGCCTGGCGTGGTGCGCGGCTCGCTCACCGCGCTGTATGCCGACTACGACGGCAATGTCGATAACGTCCATGCCGGCGGCGGCAACGTCAACGGCTACGACCGCAAGGGTGCGCGCGCCCGCGTCGATATCACGCCTAACCGCGACGTCGATATCACGCTGATCGCCGACTACCTGCGCTCGAATTCCTCGCCCACCTTCACGCCGTACAAGCTCACCGGAACGGCAGCTGCCAGCGCACCGTTCGTGGCGGGCATCGCGCCGGTGGTGGCCAATCCGGAAAACCGCCAGATCAACACCGACATCCCGAGCGACATCCGCGACACGAACAAGGGCCTGTCCGCGCAGGTGGACTGGCGCCTGGGCGGCCATACGCTCACCTCGATCACGGCGGTGCGCGACTGGGACAATGCGCAGTACACCAGTACTTCGGCCATCGGTAACGCAGCCGAAGCGTCGCGCATCACGGCGGCCTATCCGGCCACGCGCGACATCGGCACGGTGGACTTCCGCCAGGTGTCGCAGGAACTGCGCGTGGCGTCGCCCAAGGACCAATTCGTCGACTATGTGGTGGGCGCGTTCTACCTGCACGGCAAGGATCGCGAAACGTATCAGCGCCTGGTGACGACCAATGTGTTCAATGCCGGCCGCGCCGACTATGGCGTGAAGAACGACAGCTATTCGCTGTTCGGCGAGAGCACCATCAATTTCGCCGCCGACTGGCGCGCAATTGCCGGGGCGCGCTGGACCAAGGATGAACTGTCGTACGACCACGTGCGCACGTCCACGTCCACCGCCGCCTTCCCGGGCGTGCAACCGGGCGTACAAAACAGCGGATCGACCAGCGAAGATGGCTACTCGGGCCGCGTGGGCCTGCAATACGATGTATCAAACAACGTCAATACCTACGCCACTTACTCGCGCGGCTACAAGGGACCGGCCTACAACGTGTTCTTCAACATGCTGGCGCGCGACACCCTGGCCCTGAAACCCGAAACGTCCGACTCGTTCGAAATCGGCGTGAAAGGCGCCGCCTTCAACCGCCGCCTGACCGCCAACCTGGCCGTGTTCCACACCAAATACGACAACTACCAGGCCAACTTCTACGACACCGTGGCCGGCACCGTCATCACGCGCCTGATCAACGCCGGCAAGGTCTCCACCCGCGGCGTGGAACTCGACGTGACCGCACGCCCCACGCGTGAATTCACGCTGTCCGGCGCGCTCGCGTACACCGACGCCAGCATCGACAGTTTCAACTGCCCGGCGGCGGCCACCGCTTCGTGCAACCTGAATGGCCAGCCGTTGCCGTTCTCGCCCAAGTGGAAGGCCTTCACCCGCGCCAATTACGCGCTGCCGCTGCAAAACGGCCTGATTGCCGACTTCTCTGCAGACTATGCGTACCAGTCGAAAACCCAGTTCGACCTGTTCCAGTCGCCCGATGCCATCCAGGGCGCTTACGGCATCGTCAACGCCAGCATCGCCTTGTCATCGCCGGTCGGCGGCTGGCGCATCGCGCTGGTGGGCAAAAACCTCGCGAACAAGTCGTACGCCACCAACCTGGTGACGTCCACTGGCTATGTCACGCGCGCCGTGCCGCGCGACGACGAGCGGTATTTTGGCATCACCGCGCGCAAGGAGTTCTAAGCATGCGCCAGCGCCAACTCAAGCTTGCCGCCTTCATGATGCGCCATGGCCACCACGTGGCCGCGTGGCGCCACCCGCAAACCGACCTGGAAAGCAATCCGTTCAAGGTGTTTCGCCAGCAGGTGCGCAACGCGGAAGCGGCGTGTCTCGATGCCGTGTTCTTTGCCGACAGCGTGGCGTTGACCGGCAACATCCCGTCGCTCGAACCATTGACCCTGCTGTCTGCATTGGCCGCGTCCACCGAGCGCATTGGCTTGATCGGCACCGCCACCACGACCTATAACGAGCCATACACGGTGGCGCGCCAGTTTGCCTCGCTCGATTTGCTGTCTGACGGCAGGGCGGGGTGGAACCTGGTCACATCCGATAACGCGGCCGAAGCGGCCAACTTTGGCCGCGACCAGCACGTGGGCCACGCCGAGCGCTATGCGCGCGCCCGCGAATTTCATCAGGTTGTCACAGGACTGTGGGATAGTTGGCAGGACGGTGCACTGGTCAACGACAAGGCCGGCGGTGTGCTGGCCGATCCCGCCAGGATCCGCAAGCTCGATCATCGCGGCGAACACTTCGCGGTGGCGGGCCCGCTGAATGTCACGCGCAGCCCGCAGGGCCGGCCGGTGGTGGTGCAGGCCGGCGGCTCGGAAGCGGGGCGCGACCTGGCGGCGGCTACTGCCGAAGTGGTGTTCACCGCCCAGCCCACGCTGGCGGGCGCGCAGGATTTTTACCGCGACATCAAGCGCCGCGTCGCCGACAAGGGCCGCCATCCCGATTCGCTCAAGATCATGCCCGGCCTGTTTGCCGTGGTGGGCGCATCGCAAGCGGAGGCGGACGACAAGTTCGGCGAGCTGCAACAGCTGATCGAGCCGAAGGCGGGCCTGGCGCTGCTCGGTCGCATGATCGGCAACTTCGATTTGTCCGGCTACCCGCTCGACGGTCCGCTGCCCGAACTGCCTGCCACACAGGACGGCCAGCGCAGCCGCCAGCAATTGCTGACCAATCTGGCGCAGGGCGAGAATTTGTCGATCCGCCAGCTGTACGAGCGGATTGCCGGCGGCCGTGGCCACTTCACCGTAGTCGGCACTGCCGAAACGGTGGTCGACCAGATCCAGGCCTGGTTCGAAGGCGAGGGGGCCGACGGTTTCAATTTCATGGCGCCGGCGCTGCCGGGCGGCCTCGATGATTTTCTGGCGCTGGTGGTGCCGGAGTTGCAGCGGCGCGGCCTGTTCCGCACCGCGTACACGGGCACCACGCTGCGCGAACACTTGGGACTACAGGAGGTTTGATGCAAGCAGTGAGCAGGGTGGGGGCCGTCGCGCTGGCGTTGATCGTCAACGCGGCAGTGGCGCAGGAATATTTCGGCGATATGCGGCCCGATGCGCCGGAGCTGGCTGCGCGCGGCCCGGCCAAGGTGGGCGTGCGCACCTTGAGCGCCGAGCATCGCGACCAGCTCGACGTGCTGCACGTGACAGAGGCAACGCCCAATCCGCGCACCACGCGCCAGCTCACGCTCGAAGTCTGGTACCCGGCCGCGCTGGCTAGCGGTCAGGCCGAACATACGGTATATACCGATGTGCTGGGCTCCGGCCCGAACGACCCCAAACGCCCGAACACGCCATTCCAGTTCAACGGCCGCGCGGCTCGCGATGCCGCGCCTCTTCCCCCTGCGCGTGACGCTGCGCCTCTCGCCCCTGCGCGTGACGCCGCGCCTCTTCCCCCTGCGCGCGATGCCGCGCCTGCCCAGGTAGCAGCAACACGCTATCCGCTGGTGATTGTCTCGCACGGCTACCCTGGCTCGCGCCTGCAAATGAGCTATCTGACCGAAAACCTGGCGTCGAAAGGCTACGTGGTGGTGGCCATCGACCATCCCGAATCGACCCGCGCTGACAAGGCCGGTTTTGCCAGCACCTTGCTCAACCGCCGGCTGGATGAACTGTTCGTGCTGAACACTGTGGCGGCATGGGCCAAGCCGGGCAGTGGTAACTTCCTGGCCGGGCTGGTGGACGTGGACCGCACCGCGCTGGTGGGCTATTCGATGGGCGGCTACGGCGCACTGAACACGGTGGGCGCGGGTGTGAGCGCGGCGGCGGTGGCGTTTGTCCCCGGCGGCAAGCTGGCCATTAACCAGCAGGGCAATGCCCAATATGCCCAGCAACGCGATGCACGGATCAAGGCGGTAGTGGCGTTCGCGCCGTGGGGCGGCGCGCACAAGGTATGGGATGCCGATGGCCTGGCCGGCGTGCGTACGCCGGTACTCTTCATTAGCGGCGACCAGGACGACGTGGCCGGCTACCAGGACGGCGTACTGCGTCTGTTCGAAGGCACGGTGAACGCCGACCGCTACCTGCTGACCTACGTGGGCGCACGCCACAACAGCGCGCCGAACCCGCCATCGCCAGCCATGTGGCAAAGTCCCGAAGACTTCCAGTCGTATTCCGAGCCGGTATGGGACAGCCGCCGCATTAACAACATCAACCAGCATTTTGTGACGGCCTTCCTCGGCATCCAGCTCAAGCAGCAGCCACTGCAAGCGTACCTGGACCTGCCGCCGCAAACCGCCGACGGCACCATCAAACCGGACCCGGGCCTGTGGCAAGGCTTCCCCAAGCGTGCCGCACTGGGCCTCGAATGGCGCCATTTGCCGCCGCGATGAGGCCGGAGGGCCGCTCAGTTACCCCTTAATAACGACTTAATGCTGGGCAACACGGCGACGGGGACGGTAAAAATCGTCCCCGCGCTTGTATAATGCAGGCAAATTAACAGGCCTGCCATCATGACAAATACCACACACTTCGGTTATAAAACCGTCGCGGAAGACGACAAAGTCCGCGAAGTCGCCAAGGTTTTCCACTCTGTCGCCGCCAAGTACGACATCATGAACGACGTCATGTCGGGTGGCCTGCACCGCATCTGGAAAATTTTCACCATCGCCAATGCCGGCGTGCGTCCCGGCTTCAAATGCCTCGACATCGCCGGCGGCACGGGCGACCTGGCCAAGGCGTTTGCCAAGCAGGCAGGCCCCACCGGCGAAGTCTGGCTTACCGATATCAACGAGTCGATGCTCCGCGTGGGTCGCGATCGCCTCTTGAATCGCGGCCTGTTGACCCCCACCTTGTTGTGTGATGCCGAGAAATTGCCATTCCCTGACAATTATTTCGACCGCGTGAGCGTGGCCTTTGGCCTGCGCAACATGACCCACAAGGACCAGGCGCTGGCGGAAATGCGCCGCGTGCTGAAACCGGGCGGCAAGCTGCTGGTGCTGGAATTTTCGAAAGTGATCGAGCCGCTGCAAAAGCCGTACGACCTGTATTCGTTCAAGGTGCTGCCGTGGATGGGGCAGAAGATTGCCGGCGACGCCGAAAGCTATCGCTACCTGGCCGAATCGATCCGCATGCATCCCGACCAGGAAACCCTGAAGACGATGATGGAAACCGCGGGTTTGGAAAGCGTCAAGTATTACAACCTGACGGCAGGTGTGGCCGCTTTACACACCGGTATCAAGCTTTGACTTTAGCTGCAACCAAGTAGGGAGAGAGACAATGACAATGAAAAAATTCCTGGTGAGCGCCGTGCTGGCGGTCTCCGTATTCTCGATGGTGTCCGAAGCCATCGCCCGTCCTGCCGGCGGTGGCCGCTCGATCGGTCGCCAGTCGCAGAACGTCCAGCGCATGCCGCCGGCCGCCGCGCCGCAGCAGGCCCCGCAAGGCGCGCAGCGCCAGGCACCGGCCGCTACGCCCAACGCTGCTACGCCGCCCAAACCGGCCAGCCCATGGAAAGGTATCCTGGGCGGCGCGCTGCTGGGTCTCGGCCTGGGCGCCCTGTTCTCGCACCTGGGCCTCGGTGGCGCTTTGGGCAGCATGATCGGTTCGATCCTGATGCTGGCGCTGCTGGCCGGCGTGGTGTTCTTCATCGTGCGCATGATCCGTCGTAAATCCCAGCCGCAACCGGCACCATCGGCCTTTGGTGGCAATGGTGGCTACGGTGGCAATGGTGGTTACAACGATAACGTCAAGCCGTTCACGCCTGCCAACACCCAGCAGCAGTACAACGCCACGCCGGAAATCGGTTCGGGCCTGAACCAGCAAAACCAGCCGCAGTATCAGTACCAGCCTGCCGCCGTGCCAGCACACCAGAAGTGGGGCGTGCCGGCCGATTTCGACGAGGCAGCGTTCCTGCGCGTGGCCAAGGGCAATTTCATCCGCCTGCAAGCGGCGTGGGACAAGGGCGATACCAACGACATTCGCGAATTCACCACGCCGGAAGTGTTTGCCGAAATGCGTCTGCAACTGAGCGAGCGCACCCAGGCCGACTACACCGACGTCGTCAGCCTCGACGCCGAACTGCTCGGTATCGAAACCACGGCCACCGATTACCTGGCCAGCGTGCGCTTCACGGGCATGGTCAAGCCGGCACGCGATGCGCTGGCCGAGCCACTGAACGAAGTGTGGAACCTGAGCAAACCGGTATCGGGTTCGGCCGGTTGGCTGCTGGCTGGTATTCAACAGCTGGCCTAACGGGGGTTTCCCCCGCAAAATGGTAAGATCAAAACCGCCCGCTCATGGGCGGTTTTGTTTTGTGGCTTTGTTTTGATAGCGTATCGAATGACATTCCTGAATCCCAGCCTGTTTTCCGCCTCGGCAGCCGCCTCCGTGTCGGCCAGCGCCGTGATCAACCACCTGCTGGCGCAGGAGCCGTGGGCGCGCAGCGCCCTGCTGCCGCATGCCGGCAAGGTGGCCGCCATCGATGCCGGCGTGGCGGCACTGCGCCTGCGCGTGACGGCCGACGGCCTGCTGCAGGCAGCTCCGCCCGAGGCGGTCGCCAGCGTGACCATTCGCGTCAAACCGGCCGACCTGCCGCTGATCGTGCAAAATCGCGACCGGGCGTTTTCGTACGTGCGCATCGAAGGCGATGCGGAATTCGCCAATACGCTGTCGAGCCTGGGCCAGTCGTTGCGCTGGGAAGCTGAAGTGGACCTGGAAAAACTGGTGGGCCCGCTGGTGGCCAACCGCATGGTGTCGGGCGCGCGCGCGGCGTTCAGCGCCGCCAGAACCGGCCAGCACAAGCTGGCGGAAAACGTCGCCGAGTTCCTGCTCGACGAAAAACAGCTGCTGGTGCGCCCGCACGCAGTGGAAGAATTATCGGCCGACGTCACCCGCCTGCGCGACGACGTCGAGCGCGCTGCCAAGCGCCTGGCCAAACTGGAACAGAAACTGGGAACCCAATGATTTTGAAATTACTCCGCTTCCTGAAGATCATGCGGGTGGCGATCAAGTACGGCCTCGACGAAATAGCAATTTCCGGCTTCAAGGTACCGCGCACCGCGCGCTTCATCGACACCGTGATTTTCTGGCGCGACCTGTCCACGCCACGCGGCGTACGGCTGCGCCTGGCGCTGGAAGACCTGGGGCCGATCTTCATCAAGTTCGGCCAGGTGTTGTCCACCCGCAGCGACCTGATTCCACCCGATATCGCCGTCGAACTGGCGCGCCTGCAGGACCGGGTGCCGCCGTTCGATTCCGACATCGCGATTGCGCAAATCCATAAATCGCTGGGCGCCCACCCGGATCAGCTGTTTGCTTCGTTCGAGCGCACGCCCGTGGCGTCGGCGTCTATCGCCCAGGTGCACTTTGCCACGCTCAAGGATGGCAAGCAGGTCGCCGTCAAGGTGCTGCGTCCGGGCATGAAGAAAACCATCGACGAAGACGTGGCGCTGATGCAGATCGCTGCCGACCTGGCCAGCCGCCTGTGGGCCGACAGCAAGCGCCTCAAACCCAAGGAGGTGGTGGCCGAGTTCGACAAATATCTGCACGACGAGCTGGACTTGATGCGCGAGGCCGCCAACGCCAGCCAGCTGCGCCGCAACTTCGCCGATTCCAACCTGCTGCTGGTGCCGGAAATGCACTGGGACTATTGCTCCAGCAATGTGATCGTGATGGAACGCATGCATGGCATTCCGGTGTCGCAGATCGACCGCCTGGCGGCAGCCGGCGTGGACCTGAAAAAACTGTCGAGCGACGGTGTGGAGATTTTCTTCACCCAGGTGTTCCGCGACGGCTTTTTCCATGCCGATATGCACCCCGGCAACATCCTGGTATCGATCGAGCCGGAAACCTTTGGCCGCTACATCGCGCTCGACTTCGGCATCGTGGGCACCCTGACCGATTACGACAAGGATTACCTGTCGCAAAACTTCCTGGCCTTCTTCCGCCGCGACTACAAGCGCGTGGCCGAAGCCCATATCGAATCGGGCTGGGCGCCGAAGGAAACCCGCGTCGATGAACTCGAAGCGGCCGTGCGCGCGTGCTGCGAACCGATTTTCGACCGGCCGCTGAAAGACATCTCGTTTGGCCAGATCCTGCTGCGCCTGTTCCAGACGTCGCGCCGCTTCAACGTGGAAGTGCAGCCGCAGCTGGTGCTGCTGCAAAAAACGCTGCTCAATATCGAAGGCCTGGGCCGCCAGCTTGACCCCGACCTCGACCTGTGGAAAACCGCCAAGCCGTATCTGGAAAACTGGATGACCGAGCAGGTGGGCTGGCAGGGCCTGTACCAGCGCCTGAAAGCGGAAGCGCCACGCTATGCGCAGATTTTCCCGCAATTGCCACGGCTGCTGCACCGGGCGCTGGAACAGCAGGGCGAGCGGCCCAATGACAATACCGAGCTGCTCAAGGTGCTGATCCATGAACAGCAAAAAACCAACCGCCTGCTGAGCGGGGCGGCGTGGACCGTGGCGCTGGTGGTGCTGGCGCTGGTGTCGTACGAGTTCTGGCCGCACCTGGCGGGATGAGCGATTTTTCCCAGCGCGATCCGCTCACGCCAGCGTTCTGGGACGAACGGTTCCACCGCCGCTTCACGCCGTGGGAACGGGGCGGGGCGCCGCAGGCCTTGCGCGCGTTCGTGGCCGCCCAGGCGCCGTGCACTACCCTGATCCCGGGCTGCGGCGCCGCGCACGAGCTGGCGCTGCTGGCCGGCGCGGGCTGGGATGTGACTGCCATCGATTTTTCGCCCGCCGCCGTAGCGGCCGGCAAGGCCGCTGCCGGTCCGCAGGCGCATCGCGTGCAGCAGGCCGACTTTTTTACCTGGCAGCCGGTAGAGCCGCTGCAGCTGATCTACGAACAAGCGTTTTTATGCGCCATGCCGCGCGCCATGTGGCCGCAGGTGGCGGCGCGCTGGGCGCAGTTATTGCCGGCGGGGGCGCTGCTGGCCGGCTACTTTTACTTCGATGACGGGCCGAAGGGGCCGCCATTCGGCATCGACCGCGCGGCGCTCAATGCGCTGCTGCAGGCCGATTTTTCCTGTGAGGCAGATGAAGCCGTCAGCGACAGCATCGCGGTGTTTGCCGGCAAGGAGCGCTGGATGGTGTGGCGCCGCCGTTGATGGGTCAGCGTTTGCCTGGCAAGCGGCCACGGCGAGTGTAAGCGTGCAGGCCCACCAGCAGGACGGCGCAGATGACAACGGTGCGGCGGTGCAGGGGATCTTCCGGCGAGCTGACGATGAATTTGCTTTGCGCGTGAGCTGGGGCGGAGAGCGCGGTAGCCAGGGTGGTAGCCAATAAGGCGGCGTGGAGGTATTTTTTCATTATTTCCCAATCGGTGTAGGTAAGTGCCGGTGGTTGAACGGCTTGCAGGCGGCGATTCAGGGATTGGGAAATCAACGCAGAAACGCGATTACACCACGAAATACCCCATCCTGGCGAATAGGTTTTATTAATGAAAGCGATTAACCGCGAGCCGCCGTAGGTCCTTGGCCACAGGAAACAGGAGTGGGGCGCCCAAAAGGCTTTATAATTCAGGGTTTTGATGATTTTTGCGGAGTAATAGATGCCGATCTACGCTTACCGCTGCGAGGCATGTGGTTTTGCCAAGGATGTCTTGCAGAAGATTTCCGACCCGCAGCTCACCCTTTGCCCCGAGTGCGGCAAAGAGACATTTAAGAAACAACTGACCGCTGCTGGCTTCCAGCTGAAGGGTTCGGGTTGGTACGTCACCGATTTCCGCGGCGGCACGCCGCCCGCCACTGGCGTGTCGAGCCCGTCGGGCGCGATTGCGTCGTCGGCGCCGGCCAAGTCCGAAGCCCCGGCAGCGGCGCCTGCTGCAGCGCCGGCCAAAGCCAAGCCGTCCGAGTAAGCAATCAAGCAATCAACCTGAGCAATCGATGCGTAAATATTTTATTACCGGCTTGCTGATCCTGGTGCCGCTGGCAATCACCGCCTGGGTGCTGAACCTGGTGATCAGCACCATGGACCAGTCGCTGCTGTTCGTGCCGCACCGCTGGCAGCCGCGCACGCTGTTCGGCTTTGACATTCCCGGCCTGGGCACCTTGCTGACGGTCGTGATCGTGTTCCTGACGGGCCTGCTGACCAACAACCTGGTCGGTAACTACGTGCTGCGCGTGTGGGAAAAGCTGCTCAAGCGCATCCCGCTGGTGAACTCGCTGTATTCGAGCGTCAAGCAGGTGTCCGACACCTTGCTGTCGTCGTCGGGCAATGCGTTCCGCAAGGCCGTGATGATTCCGTATCCGCACCAGAATTCGTACACCATCGCCTTCCTGACCGGCACGCCCGGCGGCGACGTGAAAAATCACCTGGTGGGTGACTACGTGAGCGTGTACGTGCCCACCACGCCGAACCCGACGTCGGGATTTTTCCTGATGCTGGCGCGCAAGGACGTGGTCGAGCTCGACATGACCGTCGACGCAGCGCTGAAATACATCGTCTCGATGGGCGTGGTGGCGCCGGAAGATACCCCGCAACCGATCGCTTTGCCAGACAGCATTACCAAATAAGTTACCGAAATACAGCCGAACTCTCTGAGTAATTTAACCTGAACCGAGAAATAATCATGTCCTCAATGCGTACTCACTACTGCGGCCTCACCACTGAAGCGCTGCTTGGCCAAACCGTCAGCCTGTGCGGCTGGGTACACCGTCGCCGCGACCACGGCGGCGTGATCTTCATCGACCTGCGCGACCGCGAAGGCCTGGTGCAGATCGTCTGCAATCCGGAACAAGCCGAAGTGTTCAAGGCTGCCGAAGCCGTACGTAACGAGTTCTGCCTGCGCGTGACCGGCGTGGTCAAGGACCGCCTGGCTGGCACCGTCAACAACAACCTGAACTCGGGCAAGATCGAAGTGGTTTGCTCGCAACTGGAAGTGCTGAACCCGTCCGTGGCCGTGCCGTTCCAGCTCGACGACGACAACCTGTCGGAAACCACCCGCCTGACCCACCGCGTGCTGGACCTGCGTCGCCCGCAGATGCAGAACAACCTGCGCCTGCGTTATAAAGTGACGATGGAAGTGCGCAAGTACCTGGACGAGCTGGGCTTCATCGACATCGAAACCCCGATGCTGACCAAGTCCACGCCAGAAGGCGCGCGCGACTACCTGGTGCCATCGCGCGTGAACGCCGGCAGCTTCTTCGCGCTGCCGCAGTCGCCGCAGCTGTTCAAGCAACTGCTGATGGTGGCCAACTTCGACCGTTACTACCAGATCACCAAGTGCTTCCGCGACGAAGACTTGCGCGCTGACCGCCAGCCGGAATTCACCCAGATCGATTGCGAGACGTCGTTCCTGACCGAACAGGAAATCCGCGACCTGTTCGAAGACATGATCCGCATCGTGTTCCGCAACACCATGAGCGTCGAACTGCCTAACCCGTTCCCGGTGATGAACTTCTCCGAAGCGATGGGCAAATACGGTTCGGACAAGCCGGACATGCGCGTGAAGCTGGAATTCACCGAACTGACCGAAGTCGTCAAGAACGTCGAATTCAAGATCTTCAACAGCGCCGCCAACCTGCCTAACGGTCGCGTGGTTGGCATGCGCGTACCGAAAGGTGGCTCGATGCCGCGTTCGGAAATCGACGCGTACACCCAGTTCGTCGCCATTTACGGCGCCCGTGGCCTCGCTTACATCAAGGTCAACGAAAAAGCCAAGGGCCGCGACGGTTTGCAATCGCCGATCGTGAAGAGCATCGACGACGCAACCCTGGCCAAGATTCTGGAACTGACGGGCGCCGAAGACGGCGACCTGATCTTCTTCGGCGCCGACAAGGCCAAGGTCGTCAACGACGCCATCGGCGCGCTGCGCGTCAAGATCGGTCACTCGGAATTCGGCAAGAACGCCGGCCTGTTCGACGACGTCTGGTCGCCGCTGTGGGTGATCGACTTCCCGATGTTCGAATACGACGAAGAGTCGGACCGCTGGACCGCCACCCACCACCCGTTCACCGCGCCAAAAGACGGCCACGAAGACTGGCTGGAAACCAACCCGGGCGCCTGCATCGCCAAGGCCTACGACATGGTCTTGAACGGCTGGGAACTGGGCGGCGGTTCGATCCGTATCCACCGCGAAGAAGTGCAGTCGAAAGTGTTCCGCGCGCTGAAAATCGACGCCGACGAAGCCCGCCTGAAGTTCGGCTTCCTGCTCGACGCGCTGCAATACGGCGCGCCGCCGCACGGTGGCCTGGCCTTCGGCCTGGACCGTATCGTGACCTTGATGACCAAGTCCGATTCGATCCGCGACGTGATCGCCTTCCCGAAAACCCAGCGCGCTCAGGATCTGCTGACCCAGGCGCCGTCGGAAGTCGACGAGAAGCAACTGAAGGAACTGCACATCCGCCTGCGCGCGGCTGAGCCGAAGGTCGCCAGCTAACATCGGCTAGCCATCTGGCATAATGAAAAGGCGCCCCGGTTACGCGGCGCCTTTTCTTTTGCCTTGAACATGAAGCCATACAAGATTCCCGTCTCCGTGCTGGTGGTGATTCACACCGCCGACTTGCAAGTGCTGCTGATCGAACGCGCCGACCGCCCCAACTTCTGGCAATCGGTGACCGGCTCGCTCGATGCCATCGACGAGCCGCCATTCGAAGCGGCCACCCGCGAGCTGTTCGAAGAAACCGGCATCGTTGCCGACGGCGAACGCATCGTGCTGCGCGACTGGCAACTGTCCAACATCTACACGATCTACCCCGAATGGCGCCACCGCTACGCGCCGGGCGTAATCGAAAACACCGAGCACATCTTCAGCGTGCAAGTGCCGCGCGACATCGCCATCACGCTATCTCCGCGCGAACACGTCAACCATGCCTGGCTGCCGCACCTGGCCGCCGCCGACAAGTGCTTTTCGTCGTCCAATGCGGAAGCGATTTTGCTGCTGCCACGCCAGCTGGCGTGAACACGGTTCGATTGACGCGTCTCAGTCCGCTGTTATCTACCTGAAGCTAACGTCTAATTAACTTGGTTGATTAATTTAACCAACTGGGTTAATCTAACGTTCAAGCTTGGGTAACGCTCATGACTAATTACAGCAGGCCGACGCACGACCTTGCACGCATGATCGCGTTGATTAAACAAGGTCGATTCAGCACCACCAACGTTGCACGTCTCGGCGCGGTCGCGTTGGGTCTCAACCTGGATGGGCTGATCGACGTTGTACTCGATCTGCCAAGCAACGGCCGGTTTTACAAGACGATGGAATCCATCAAAAATCCTGGGCACTGGATGGATGTTTATCATACGATCACGCGCGCTGGCGATCCGGTGTACCTTAAATTGATGATCCAGAACGGCGTATTGATCGTATCATTCAAGGAGTTATAGCCATGAAATGCGAAAACTGCGGAGCCTCCCACCTCGTCCACGATACGCGGGATGTGTCCTATACCTACAAGGGCGAGACCACGATTCTGCCTCACGTAGAAGGGGAATATTGCCCGGCATGCGATGAGTCGATTCTGGGGCCGGAAGAGTCGCGCCGCACCATGGACCTGATGTTGGCGTTTAATAAGCAGGTCAACGCGGCAGCGGTCGATCCGCAGTTTATTGTCAGTGTGCGCAAGAAACTCAAGCTCGACCAGCGCCAGGCCGGTGAAATTTTCGGTGGCGGCGTCAATGCCTTTTCACGTTACGAACTCGGTAAGACCAAGCCGCCGCTGGCCATGGTCAAACTGCTGAAATTGCTGAACAACCATCCGGAGTTATTGGCGGAGGTTGTGGCCGCGTGAGCATAGCGAGGTGGGCAGCCCCTTGAACGCAGGAAAACTCTATGTGCGGCGGCGAACGTACGGTGCTGCGGACTCAGGGTTACAATGAACCCATGAAAATCCGCGTCGCTACCTACAACATCCATAAAGGGGTGTCCTCGATCCGCGCAGAGCCGCGTGTGCTGGCGCTGAAGCAGGCCATCGGCCTGTTCGATGCCGATGTGGTTTTTCTGCAGGAGGTGCAGGGCAAGCACGACCTCAAGGCCGCCAAGTATGGCGCCGAGCACCTGGGCACCAAGCATTGGCCCGCTGCGGCGCAGCACGAATACTTTGCCGGCGAATCGCGCCACTTGCACGCTGCCTACGGCATGAACGCGGTGTACGACCACGGCCACCACGGCAATGCGCTGTTAAGTGCCTTCCCGATTGCCAATATGGCCAATCACGATGTGTCCGACCACGCATACGAACAGCGCGGCATCCTGCATTGCGTACTGAACACGCCGCATGGCATCGTCCACTGCTACGTGGTGCACCTGGGCTTGTTCGAGGCCGGACGTCGGCGACAAACCCAGGCGCTGATCTCCGCCGTGCGCGCCTCGGCGCCCGACGGCGAACCGGTCATCATTGCCGGCGACTTCAACGACTGGCGTAACACGCTTAGCGCCGAACTGCGCAACGCGCTCGGTGTGGTGGAAGCGTTCGATCAGCTCGGTGGTACGCCGTCGGCGCTGTCTGAAATCATGCGCACCTTGCGCCGCAAATCGTCGGTCAACCCGGCCCGCACCTTCCCATCGGCGCTGCCATTCTTCCGTCTCGACCGCATTTATGTGCGCGGCTTCAAGGTCGATAATGCCGAGGTGATGCATGGCAGCCTGTGGGCGAAACTGTCCGATCACGCGCCTATTGTCGCTTCGCTGTCACTTGGCTAGTATTGAGCCATGGGCACCAGTGTCAATTTCCTCGCCGATAACGAAGTCAAGCTGCTGCATACGGGCACCGACTTCTTTCCCGCACTGATCGGGGCGATCGAGCGCGCCCAGTACGAAATCTATTTCGAGACCTATATCTTTGCCGGCGACGAGACCGGCCAGCGCGTGATGGCAGCGCTGATTGCCGCCGCCCAGCGTGGCATTCACGTGCGCATGATTACCGACTGGTGGGGCACGGGCCGGCGCCAGGTCAACCACATGCACGAAAAGCTGGTGGCCGGCGGTGTCGAGCATCGCGTGTTCAACCCGTGGTTCAAGCGCGGCGTCACGCGCACCCACCGCAAAATTTGCGTGGTCGATCGCGAGGTCGCGCTGGTGGGCGGCATCAATATCAATGACGATATGTTCTGCGATTACAACCATGCGATTGCGCTGGACTCGCCGCGCTGGGATTTCGCGGTGCAGGTGCGCGGGCCGCTGGTGGCGTCGATCCAGAAAGAGCAGGAAACCCAGTGGCGCCGGCTGGGCAAGATGAACATCATCAAGCGCATCAGCCTGTACCGCGACATGCGCAAGGTAAATAAAATCGCTGCCGAGAACATGGTGCAGGCCGGCTTTGTCGTGCGCGATAACCTGCGCAACCGCAGCACGATCCAGCGCGCGTACCTCCAGGCGCTGGGCCGCGCCCGTAAAAGCGTGCTGCTGGCCAATCCGTATTTTGCGCCGGGCCGCAAGTTCCGCCGCGCGCTGGCGGCTGCTGCCGAACGCGGCGTGGACGTGACGCTGCTGATCGGGGTGGGCGAGATCTGGCTGCAGGATGCGGTGGCGCATTCGTTTTATCCGAAACTGCTGGCGGCCGGCGTCAAGATCGTGGAATACCGCAAGACGCAGTTGCACGCCAAGGTGGCCGTGATCGACGACGACTGGGCCACCGTGGGTTCCAGCAATGTCGATGGCCTGTCGCTGTTCCTGAACCAGGAGGCCAACGTGGTGATCAAGGACGCCCCCTTTGCGCAAACCTTGCGCGGCCATATTGAAGACGCCATTGCCGATGGCGTGGTGATCAACTATGCCGACTTCGAACATGTCGGCCACATCCGTCGCGTCGGCTATGAGATTGCCTTCGTGTTTTATCGGGCCGTGATGGGCCTGTTCTCCGTGGGGAAATACGCTTGAGCGACACTGTACGACTCGATAAATGGCTATGGGCCGCGCGCTTCTTTAAAACCCGTACCCTGGCCACCGATGCCATCGACAGCGGCAAGGTCAAGGTCAATGGCGACAAGGTGAAGCCGGCACGCAATGTGCACATCGGCGACCAGCTCGACATCGACAACGGCTCCGACCGCTGGGAAGTGGACGTGATGAATTTGTCCGATGTACGCGCGGCGGCGCCGATTGCCCGCAACCTGTACGAGGAAACCGACGCCAGCGTGCAACGCCGCGCGCTGGTGGCGGAAAACCGCCGGATGTTCCGCGAACCCACTGCCGATTTCAAGGGCCGCCCCACCAAGCGCGACCGCCGCCAGCTCGGCAAGCTCTAACAAAACCCGCAGCCCGGTACGAGGGGTCGGACCCCGTACGGGGTCCGACCCCGCTACGGACCGCCGTGCGGGTTTAGCGCATCGGCCGCGTCACTCTCGCTGCGGACCGCCGTGCGGGCTTAGCGCATCAGCACATCTCTGCATTGCTGCGCCGCAGCAATAGAACCTCGACTCTAAACGTACCGTTTGACTTTTGTCACGCGCTGGATAATAGTACGAGCGTTCGCAATTTTTTTCACACGGAGTAAATACAGGTGGAGCAGAATCAATGTCGCCATCACGAATGTTACTTTGGGATGTAATCTTATTAATACCTCAACTAAATTTATGCGCAAGGGCGAACTGACACGGGCGGCGATACTCGACGTCGCGCTCGACCTGGCCAGCCGCGACGGCCTCGAAGGGCTCACCATCGGATTGCTCGCGGATAAGATGAATATGAGCAAGTCCGGCGTGTTCGCGCATTTCGGCTCGCGTGAGGATTTGCAGTTGGAAGTCCTCAAGCTGTACCACCACCGTTTTGAGCAGGAAGTATTTTTCCCCAGCATGAAAGAGCCGCGCGGCATTTTGCGGCTGAAGTCAATGTTCGCGCGCTGGGTCAAGCGCGTCAGCGTGGAGGTGGCATCGGGCTGCATCTATATCAGTGGCGCCGTCGAATACGACGACCGTCCGGGCCCGATCCGCGAAGAGTTGATGGCCATGGTCGGCGCCTGGCAGGGCGCGCTGCTGCGCTCGGTTAAACAGAGCGTCGAGACCGGCGACCTGAAAGCCGACACCGATCCGCAGCAACTGGTCTACGAGATGTACGGCCTGATCCTGGCACTGCACCACGATGCGCGCTTCCTGCGCATCCCGGGCAGCCTGGAACGGGCCGGCATCGGTTTTGAACGCTTGATCGAGTCGTACCGCAATCCGCAAACACCGGCATCGGTGCTTGCTCCGTAATACCAGTCACTACACCGCAGTCCAACAATTTTGCAGTCATAAAAGTCATCAGGAGAAAACCATGGGTCAATACGTCGCGCCAATCCGGGATATGCAATTCGTGCTGCACGAACTGCTCAACGTGCAGGAAGAATTGAAAGCGTTGCCGGATTACGCCGAAATCGATGCCGACATCATCAACCAGGTGCTGGAAGAGGGCGGCAAGTTCACGTCGGAAGTGCTGTTCCCGCTGAACCACTCCGGTGACCGCGAAGGCTGCAAGCTGGACGTGGCGACCAACTCCGTGACCACCCCAAAAGGTTTCAAGGAAGCGTATAAACAGTACGTCGAAGGCGGCTGGGCCGCGCTGGCGTGCGATCCGGAATACGGCGGCCAGGGCTTGCCGGTCCTGCTGAACAACTCGTTCTACGAAATGCTGAACTCGGCCAACCAGGCCTGGACCATGTACCCGGGCCTGTCGCACGGCGCCTACGAGTGCCTGAAAGAACACGGCACCGACGAACAGAAATCGACCTACCTGCCGAAGCTGGTATCGGGCGAATGGACCGGCACCATGTGCCTGACCGAACCGCACTGCGGTACCGACCTGGGCATGCTGCGCTCGAAAGCGCTGCCACAGGAAGACGGCTCGTGGCTCATTACCGGCAACAAGATCTTCATCTCGGCCGGCGAACACGACATGGCCGAAAACATCCTGCACCTGGTGCTGGCCCGCGTGCCGGACGCACCGGAAGGCTCGAAAGGCATCTCGCTGTTCCTGGTGCCTAAATTCCTGCCGAACGCCGACGGTTCTATCGGTGCACGCAATCCGATCACCTGCGGCGCCATCGAAGAAAAAATGGGCATCCACGGCAACTCGACCTGCCAGATGAACCTGGACGGCGCAAAAGGCTGGATCATCGGCCAGCCGAACAAGGGCCTGAACGCCATGTTCGTGTTCATGAACGCCGCTCGCTTGGGCGTGGGCATGCAGTCGCTGGGTCTGACCGAAGTGGCGTATCAAAACGCGCTGATCTACGCCAAGGACCGCATCCAGATGCGTTCGCTGTCGGGCGTGAAGGCACCGGACAAGCCAGCCGATCCGATCATCGTCCATCCGGACGTGCGCCGCATGCTGCTCACCGCCAAGGCCTACGCCGAAGGTGGCCGCGCGTTCACGTCGTACGTGGCGCTGCAGATCGACCGCGAACTGCACCACCCGGACGCCGACGTGCGCAAGGAAGCCGCTGACGAAGTCGCGCTGCTCACGCCTATCGTCAAGGCCTTTATTACCGACAACGGCTGGATCGCCACCTCGGAAGCGATGCAAGTATTCGGCGGCCACGGCTACATTGCCGAATGGGGCATGGAGCAGTACGTGCGCGACGCCCGCATCAACATGATTTACGAAGGCACCAACACCATCCAGTCGCTGGACCTGCTGGGCCGCAAGATCCTCGGTGACAACGGCGCCAAGCTGCGCAAGTTCGGCGAGAAGATCAAGAATTTTGTTGAAGAAAACGGCACCGATGAAGCGCTGAGCGAATTCATCACCCCGCTGGGCGACCTGGGTGACAAAGTCACCAAGCTGACCATGGAAATCGGCATGAAAGCGTTCCAGAACCCGGACGAAGTGGGCGCTGCCTGCGTACCGTACCTGCGTGTGGTCGGTCACCTGGTGTACAGTTACCTGTTCGCGCAAATGGCCAAGATCGCACTGGCCAAGGAAGACAGCGGCGACAACTTCTACAAGGCAAAACTGGCCACGACGCGCTTCTATTTCGCCCGTCTGCAACCAGAGACCGCCACCCTGATCCGCCAGGCACGTTCGGGTTCCGCCAACCTGATGGCCCTCGACGCCGACCTGTTCTAAGAGAGGAACGACATGACCAATTTCATCGTTAAAAAAGTAGCCGTGCTGGGCGCCGGCGTGATGGGCGCGCAAATCGCCGCCCACTGCGTCAACGCCAAAGTGCCTGTCGTGCTGTTCGACCTGCCGGCCAAGGAAGGCCCGAAAAACGGCATCGTCCTGAAAGCCATCGAAGGCCTGAAAAAACTGTCGCCAGCACCGCTCGGCAACAAGGACCACGCCGCGCTGATCGAAGTGGCCAACTACGAAGACGACCTGGCCAAGCTGGAAGAGTGCGACCTGATCATCGAAGCGATTGCCGAGCGCATGGACTGGAAGCACGACCTGTACAAGAAGGTCGCCCCGCACATCGGCGCCAACGCGATTTTCGCGTCGAACACGTCGGGCCTGTCGATCGGCAAGCTGTCTGAAGGTTTCGATGCTGATCTGAAATCGCGCTACTGCGGCGTGCACTTCTTCAACCCGCCGCGCTATATGCACCTGGTGGAAATCATCCCGACTGAATTTACCAAGCCGGAAATTGCCGACCAGTTGGAGGGTTTCCTGACCACCACCCTGGGCAAGGGCGTGGTTCGCGCGAAAGACACGCCGAACTTCATCGCCAACCGCGTGGGCGTGTTCGGCATCCTGGCCATCGTTCACGAAGCCGAGAAATTCGGCCTGTCGGTCGATGTGGTCGATGACCTGACCGGCGCCAAGCTCGGTCGCGCCAAGTCCGGCACGTTCCGCACTGCCGACGTGGTGGGCCTCGACACCATGGGCCACGTGATCAAGACCATGCAGGACAACCTGCCGAACGATCCGTTCGCCGCCGTGTACAAGACGCCGGAAGTGCTGGCCAAGCTGGTGGAAAAAGGCGCGCTGGGCCAGAAGTCGGGCGCCGGTTTCTATAAAAAAGTGGGCAAGGACATCCTGCGCCTGGACTTTGCTACCGGTGAATACGTGCCGGGCGGCGCCAAGGCTGCCGACATCATCGGCCGCATCTTGAAGGAAAAAGATCCGGTCAAGAAAATGAAAGCGCTGCGCGAATCGACCAATCCACAGGGCCAGTTCCTGTGGGCGATCTTCCGCGATGCGTTCCACTACATTGCCGTGCACCTGGACACCGTGGCCGACAATGCGCGCGACATCGACTTCGCCATGCGCTGGGGCTTCGGCTGGACCGTGGGCCCGTTCGAAACCTGGCAGGCGGCCGGCTGGTCGCAGGTCGCCCAGTGGGTCAAGGAAGATATCGATGCCGGCCAGGCACTGTCGTCCGCACCGCTGCCGGCCTGGGTATTCGAAGGCCCGGTTGCTGAAAAAGGCGGCGTGCACACGCCGGAAGGTTCGTGGTCCGCTGCGTCGCAATCGTTCGTGCCACGCTCGACCCTGCCTGTGTACGAGCGCCAGGCGTTCCGTGCGCCAGTCGTGGGCGCAGGCGCCATCGATGGCCGCACTGCCGGCACCACGTTCCACGAGGACGACTCGGTCCGCATCTGGCACCAGGATGACGAAGTACTGGTCATTTCGCTGAAAACCAAGATGCACGTGATCAGCCCGGACGTGATCAACGGCTTCAAGAAGGCACTGGCGGAAGCCGAGAAGAACTTCAAGGGCCTGGTGATCTGGAATGCGGACGCAGCCGAAGGCGGCGCGTTCTCGGCCGGCGCCGACCTGCAATCGGCCCTGCCAGCATTCATGCAAGGCGGCGCCAAGGCAGTCGATCCGATCATCAAGGAACTGCAAGACACGTTCATGTCGCTGAAATACGCGAATGTGCCGGTGGTCGCTGCTGTGGCTGGCCTGGCGCTGGGCGGCGGTTGCGAGCTGGCGCTGCATGCGTCCAAACGCGTGGCCTCGATCGAATCGTACATCGGCCTGGTGGAAGTGGGCGTGGGCCTGATTCCTGCCGGCGGCGGCCTCAAGGAAGCGGCATCGCGCGCTTTTAAAGAAGCCAAGGGCAACGACATCCTGCAATTCCTGAAAACCGGTTTCACCAATGCGGCCACCGCCAACGTGTCGAAGTCGGCACTGGAAGCGCAGGCGATGGGTTACCTGAAGGACGACGACGTGATCGTGTTCAACGCCTACGAGCTGCTGCACGTGGCCAAGGTGGAAGCGCGCGCCATGTTCGATAAGGGCTACCGTCCGCCAGTGAAGGCGCCGATCCAGGTGACCGGCCGCTACGGCTGGGCCACCATCAAGGCGCAGCTGGTCAATATGCGCGATGGCGGCTTTATTTCGGCACACGACTTCAAGCTGGGCGACATGATTGCCGAGATCGTTTCGGGCGGCGACATCGACCAGGGTTCGTTCGTGAGCGAGCAGTGGATTTTGGATCGCGAGCGCAAAGCCTTCCTGGAGCTGTTGAATCATCCAAAGACGCAAGAACGGATCATGGGCATGCTGCAAACCGGCAAGCCGGTACGCAACTAATCTAGGAAGAAGATAATGAGCAAACAAATTCAAGACGCATACATCGTCTCCGCCACCCGTACCCCGATCGGCAAGGCGCCGCGCGGCATGTTCAACAAAACCCGCCCGGACGATCTGCTGGTGCGCGTGATCCAGTCGGTGCTGGCGCAAGCGCCGGGCGTCGATCCGGCGCTGATCACCGACGCCATCATCGGCTGCTCGTTCCCGGAAGCGGAGCAGGGCTTCAATATTGCCCGTCAATCGGTGCTGCTGGCCGGCCTGCCGAAAACCGTGGGCGGCGTTACCATCAACCGTTACTGCGCGTCGGGCATTACCGCCTTGGCCATGGCAGCGGACCGCATCCGCGTGGGTGAAGCCGACGTCATGCTGGCCGGCGGCGTGGAATCGATGTCGATGGTGCCGATGATGGGCAACAAGCCATCGATGAACATGAATATGTTCTCGGACGAAAACGTGGGCATGGCCTACGGCATGGGCCTGACCGCTGAAAAAGTGGCCACCCAGTGGAAAGTCTCGCGTGAAGCGCAAGATGCGTTCGCGGTCGAATCGCACCGCCGCGCCATCGCTGCGCAGCAGGCCGGTTTCTTCAAGGATGAAACCACCCCGGTCGAGATCATCACCCGCACGCCTAACCTGGCCACCGGCGAAATCGACATCAAAACCCGCACCGTCGATACCGACGAAGGCGCGCGCGCCGATTCCACCATGGAATCGCTGTCCAAGCTGAAACCGGTGTTTGCCGCCAAGGGTTCGGTCACCGCCGCCAACAGCTCGCAGATGTCCGACGGCGCCGGTGCGCTGCTGGTCGTGTCCGAGCGTTTCCTGCGCGAGCATAACCTGACGCCGCTGGCCAAGTTCTCGTCGTTCGCCGTCAAAGGCGTGCCACCGGAAATCATGGGCATCGGTCCGAAGTTCGCGATTCCCGACGCACTGAAAGCAGCCGGTATCACCCAGGACCAACTGGACTGGATCGAGCTGAACGAAGCGTTTGCCGCGCAAGCACTGGCCGTGATCGGCGACCTGGGCCTGGACCCGGCAAAAGTGAACCCGATGGGCGGCGCGATTGCTCTCGGCCACCCGCTGGGCGCCACCGGCGCCATCCGCGCTGCCACCGTGGTGCACGCACTGCGCCGTAACAACCTGAAGTACGGCATGGTGACCATGTGCGTCGGCGCCGGCATGGGCGCGGCAGGCATCATCGAACGCGTATAACCCCGAAGCTACTTTCAGCGATACGCACGCCGTACCACATGGGGTCGGACCCCGACGGGGTCCGACCCCGGCCTGGCAGTGCGGGTTAAAAAAGGGCGCTGCGGCCAAAAACCGCAGCGCCCTCATCACATGGAGACCACATGGACATTCTGAGCAACAAGCAAGACGGCATCCTGACCCTGGAATTCAACCGTCCCGAGCGCAAGAACGCGATTACCGCCGCCATGTACCAGGCCATGGCCGACGCCATTACCGACGCGGAAGCTGACACGGCAGTACGCGCCATCCTGATCACCGGCAAGCCCGAAATTTTCACGGCCGGCAACGACCTGGAAGACTTCATGAAAAACGCGCCGAAAAGCGGCGACATCGAAGACCGCGCAGTCTACAAGTTCATGCTGGCGCTGTCCGGCGCGACCAAGCCGGTAGTGGCTGCCGTGGCTGGCGCCGCAGTGGGCATCGGCACCACGCTGCTCATGCATTGCGACCTCGTGTACGCGGCCGACAACGCCAAGTTCTCGATGCCGTTCGCGCAGCTGGGCTTGTGCCCCGAGTTCGCGTCCAGCCTGCTGCTCACGCACATCGCCGGCTACCCGCGCGCAGCGGAAAAGCTGATGCTGGGCGAAGCCTTCCTGGCGCCGGAGGCACTTGAGATGGGGCTGGTGTCGAAAGTGGTGCCGGCCGCCGAACTGGCGGACTTCGCCCGTGGCCAGGCGGCCAAGCTCGTCGCCCTGCCAGCGAGCTCGATCCGCACCACCAAGCAGTTGATGAAAGCCAGTCGCACCAACGCGATTGCCGACACCATCGCCGCCGAAAACAAGCACTTCGGCGCCATGCTGTCCGCGCCGGAAGCACGCGAGGCGTTCACGGCGTTCTTTGAAAAGCGCAAGCCGGATTTCAGTCAGTTTGCTTGAGCGGCAAGGTAGTCAAGGTGGAGAAGCCGTTAAGTGTCACAGAAGTGGAGATTTTTCTCGCATAAGTTGAGATTGGAAGGGCCTCAAGAAACTTCTTGAGGCCCTTCTGTAAATATATCGCCGAACACGGCACTGTGCCACTAACCACGCCTCGGCGTGGAAAATATGGTGAGCTCGTCATCATTAAAGCTCGGCGGTAATCCCCCAGCAAATGATCGCGTTTAAAGTAGAATTTTCCAAATTCAGATTTTTGAAAGTTCTGCATTAAGACGTCCCCTTTTACCGATAGCCAGATCATTGCCATTCTCAAGCAAGCCGAGGGCGGATCATCTGTCCCTGAACTGTGCCGCGAGCATGGCATCAGCAACGCCACGTTCTACAAGTGGCGCTCCAAGTTCGACTTCATGCACGACCAACTCGCCGATGGCCGCAGCATCCGTCTGTTCAATGTGATCGACGACTACAACCGCGAAGGACTCGGCATCGAGGTCGACTTCTCGCTGCCTTCCGAGCGAGTGATCCGATCGCTCGACAGGATTATCGAATGGCGCGGCAAGCCACTGGTCATTCGCTGCGATAACGGTCCCGAGTACATCAGCGGTGACCTTGGCGTGGGCCGCAAAGCGTGGCATCCACATTGATTTCATCCAACCTGGACAGCCGCAGCAGAACGCCTATGTGGAGCGCTATAACCGCACGGTACGTTACGATTGGCTGGCCCATCATCTGTTCGACACGCTCGATGAGATCCAGGATTTTGCAACTCGTTGGCTATGGACTTACACTCACGACCGGCCCAACATGGCACTTGGCGGCATCACGCCAAAACAGAAGCTTTCCTTGGCCGCATAACCTCTACTATTAGCGCGCTCTAAAAATGGGGATTACCAGTACGCCTCACGCTGTTAGGACGTTTCCATGCAGAGGTAGTCAACTTCAGGCGGGCAGAAGTAAGGACATGTTTCGCACTTCAGCACGAACTTGGTTGGTCAATGAGTGCTTGGACAGTTGATAGAGTTCGTTCAGCCCAGAAGTACTGCGGAAGGCTAGCTCCTCGTACAACGCGATAGGGAGCTGGCGATTATTCTTGAATCGCCTGTCCGGTCCGCCACTCTTGTTCACAAACTGCCAGGTATAGCCGACCACCTCAGCGTCGCCAGGTACAGCCCCGTCCTCAATGAATTGCCTCGATTGGCCACTTACCTCCAGGTCTCGGTACGAGACGGCGCCCACGCCGGCCGCCGAATAAATCAGCACGCGGTCTGGCATGTAATAGAGGGAAGTCGACCCGGACGTCACGTAAGGCACCTCCAAATTTGACTTGACCATTGGTGGCAAGCCCTTTCCAAACTGAGCATCTTTTCGCTTTACTAAAGAACCAGCTCCAGCGTGGTACTTCCCGTTAAGGACCGCAGCTTTCGCGTCGACTCGCCATGCTTTTCGACATCTGGCCAGCGACTCGAACGCTCCGTGCAGAGCCTCGAAAGCAGTCTCGTTTGCAGAGTCCAGTTCGTAAAATAATACTGCCGTTTTCGCCACGGTATCCCTGATTGCCATGTATGCTGTGAGCGCAACTAGCACTAAAGCTGAGAGATGAGCAATCCAAGTTGGCGCAGTTGAGTAGACATACCAGAGCGCTGGCAAGCTAGCTGCCGCCGTCCACACCCAATAGTTTGGACGGTTTGCTTTGCTGTTTAGCTCGCTCAGAAGTTCAGCGGACGAGGTGTCCTGCATAGCAGTGACTGAAGCACTTTCAATGGATACCATTGGCCCCAAGCCAAGTTGAGGAGGCGTATTGGGAATTGGGTAGGGCGGTGGAGGACTAGTAGGCACGACAGAGGTCTGTGCACTTGGTATTGTAGCTCGATAGTAGAGTCCGCTGCGGCCAACTGATATGTAATTGCCTCGTGGGCCAGTGCCTACTCGAAAGCCCTTTACGCCAGCGGATACGCCAATTCCTGACTTGGAAAGGTTGAAGCGGAACGGGCCAACACTAACGCTTTTTCGAATATAAAAACCCATGAAACCCCTCAAAAATTAGTTTCGAAAAACAAGCAAGTTGCATTCTGTACACCCTAATGTTGATATAATAAAGCCATTGCAGAAAATCAACTATAGGGAATGTCATGTCTGACCAGATTTCGTTTGATACCTCCGATTTCGCTAGCAACCCTGAGCCGCGATGCCCTTGTATCCTGCTGCTTGACGTCTCCGGTTCAATGTCTGGTCAACCAATTTCAGAGCTCAATGCGGGCCTGTCAGTCTTTAAAGACGAGCTCGCGGCTGATTCGCTCGCGATGAAGCGTGTCGAAGTGGCCTTGGTTACGTTCGGCCCTGTCCGTGTCGAAGCTCCGTTCCAGTCGGCTGCGACGTTCTATCCGCCGACGCTGTCGGCGCAAGGCGACACTCCCATGGGTGAAGCCATCCGTCAGGCTATCCAGCTCGTCGACAGTCGTAAGCAGGAATACCGCGCCAATGGCATTTCGTACTACCGTCCCTGGATTTTCCTCATCACCGACGGTGGACCAACCGATGAGTGGAAGTCTGCCGCGGCTGCTGTACACGAGGGCGAGGCAGCGAAAAAGTTTGCGTTCTTTGCGGTTGGGGTGAAGGGCGCCAACATGGAGACCCTCTCGCAAATCAGCTCCCGTACTCCTATGTCCCTCGACGGACTCAAATTCAGGGAGCTGTTCACCTGGCTCTCGAGCTCTCTCCAGCGCGTATCGCAGTCGACGCCCGGTACCGAGGTGAAGCTGGACGCACCAACTGGATGGGCCTCGGTGTGACTTGGAGAGTCGTTGCCGGGTCCGCAGCTGGAACATCGCATATCGCGACCGGCCTTCCTTGTCAGGACAGCTGTTGGGCTCAGGTCGATACGCCAGCCGGGAAAACCCCTGTTTTGTCCATCTTCGTCGCAGACGGCGCTGGTAGCGCCCAACACGGTGGCGAAGGAGCTGAGCTTGCTATCAAGGCCGCTGCAGAATTCATGCAGAAGAAATTAGGCCTGCCTGAGTTCGGGCTCGGCGACGACTTTGCCGTTGACTGCGTTATGTCTGTACGTACTGCGCTGTTCGCCGCTGCGGAGAAAGAACGGGCCCGAGCGCGGGAGTTTGCTTGCACGTTCCTAGGGATTGTTTCGACGAACCAGGGAACCCTAGTTATGCAAATCGGCGATGGCGGAATCGTTATCGATGTTGGGAACGGACTCGAGGTTCCTATAGTGCCGATGTCCGGCGAGTACGCCAACATGACTCATTTCATTACTGATGAGGATGCCGTCGACCGTTTGGAATCGCGAGCGTTCCATAAGCCCATAATTAAGGCCGCAGCGTTCTCCGATGGCGTGCAGCGACTTGCGCTCCAGATGGAAACCAATACTGCGCACGTGCCATTCTTCGCCACATTCTTCAAAGTTTTGTCGACGGCTACCGACGACCAAGAGGACCAGCTGCAGGATGCAATGATGCGCTTCCTGAACAGTGAAGCCGTAAACGACCGAACTGACGACGACAAAACTCTCGCTCTTGCCGTCCTCGTATAAGCGAACTGAACATGACGCAACGCTTCGTCACGGCTGCCGGCAACGAAATCCGACTCACCAGCGAGTTAGGGAAGGGCGGGGAAGGTTCTGTATTTGAAGTGCCTTCGCTACCCGACCAGGTGGCAAAGCTCTATCACCAAAACGTCGATAAACCGAAGCAAGACAAGCTTCGATTTATGGCGAACCAAGTTGACCAAACGCTGCTCCAGTATGCCGCGTGGCCTCAGGGCACATTGCACCCAAAGGTCGGCGGACCGGTAGTCGGCTTTCTCATGCCGAAAGTCACCGGGCGCGACCCTATTCACATGCTCTACAGCCCGGCGCATCGCCGACAGAGCCGCCCGAACGTTGCATGGGACTTCCTCCTCTTCGTTGCACGTAATGCCGCTGCAGCCTTTGAGACCCTGCACGCACGTGGCCACGTACTAGGTGACGTCAACCAGGGCAACCTCATGGTCGGGGCGGACAGCAAGGTCATCCTCATTGACTGCGACTCCTTCCAGATTAACGCCAACGGTACACTCCATATCTGCGAAGTCGGGGTTTCACATTTCACACCTCCGGAACTTCAAGGCCTGTCTTCGTTTCGGGGAGTGAAGAGGTCAGCCAACCACGACAACTTCGGCCTGGCTTTGCTGATTTTCCATCTGCTGTTTGGTGGCCGTCATCCGTTCTCTGGAGTGCCTCAAAAAACTGAAGCTGGCGAAGCGCTCGAGTCTGACATAAAGGCGTTCCGGTACGCATATGCCCGAGACTCCAAAGCGCGCGGGATGCTACCGCCACCGAAATCGATTGCGATGGCAATTGTCCCAGACTCAATGCAGGCCATGTTTGAGCAGGCCTTCACAGAACGAGGCGTGTCGGGATCGCGGCCGACAGCCCAGCAATGGGTTGCCGCCATCGATGCGTTGAGAAAGCGCATCAAAAAATGCTCAGCAACACCGATTCATGTGTACTCCGACCATCTGGCGCAGTGCCCATGGTGCGCTCTCGAGCAGCAAGGCGTTGTCTATTTTGTTGACTTAAGCACGACCTTCACAGCGACCTCGAGCGGTTTCGTCCTGACCAAGGTATGGGCAGTCATTGAGACTGTCTCGTCTCCGCCGCCAGTTGTGGTCCCAAACGTCGCCATTATCTCCGTGACACCATCACCGCTGCCAGCGGGCGTCCAAACTAAGAGCCAGGCGAACGCATTGAAAGCGCTCATCGTCATTGTGGCCTTGGGTCTTACTGTGGCGGCTCCAGTAGCGTGGTTAATTTGGATTGGCGCTGCAGCCATCGGTTGGAGCATGCTTGGTAGCGGTGAGTCTCCAGAGTTGGCCGCCGAAAGAGTAAGGCGCAAGAACAGGCTCTCTACCGCTGACCGCGCGTACATGTCGCTCGTCGACAAAGCACGCAGTGAAGTTGGCCCTGAAGGGTTCAACAAACGAAAAGCGCAGTTAGCTGAGTTGCGTAATGAGTATGTGGGCCTCGCTACCAAAGAGAAGACCGAGCTAGATGCACTTCACCAGACTGCGGAGCAGAGACAAAGGATGAAGTACCTGGACCGCTACTTCATAGACTCAGCTTCAATCCATGGCGTTGGTCCTGCTAAGAAAGCTGCCTTACGTTCGTTTGGTATCGAAACAGCAGCGGACGTTCAATGGAACAAGGTCCGCTCAGTAAAAGGCTTCGGAGATGTGCTAACGCGAGCAGTCGTCGACTGGCGGAAGGCGTGCGAACGCAAGTTTGTTTTCAATCCAGCACAAGCCGTGACGGAAGCCGACCGCAACGCAGTGCGCTCCAAGCTAATGGTGCAAAGGAAGGCTATCGAAGCCAAGCTAACTGCTGGCGCGTCGGACCTGCAACGGATGAGCCTGGAAGCGAGCGGAAGGATGGCATCACTGCGAACTCATCTCCAGTCGGCCGCTCAAGAGTATGCTCAAGCGAAAGCAGACATGGCGCTGTTGGTCTAGCGCCGAGATTTTTTGATCTCAACTTATCTGAGACCCAATAGAGGCGTCGCCCAGCGCCGCATGGGCGTGGGCAGACGCAGAAATGGCGGCGGGGAAACCCGCATAAAACGCCAGGTGGGTGATGGCGGCGGCAAGTTCTTTGCGGGTGACGCCATGCTCGAGCGCGCGGCGCAGGTGGGCGGGCAGTTCGTCCATGTGGTCGAGGGCGACCAGGCAGGCAATCGTGATCAGGCTGCGGTCGCGCGGCGCCAGGTCGGGGTCGGCCCACACCTGTGAAAACAGCGGTTGCTCGACCAGGTCCGCCAGCTTGGGCGTAAACGGGCGGGCGGCAGCGCGGGGGCTGGTGAAATCGATGGCAGACATCTCAAGCTCCTTCTTCATGGCAAACGGCGGCTAAAGCACAGCTTTAACCGCCAGGTAATACTTTCAGGTGTCAGCCTCGGGTCCCGGCCCGCGCCGCGCGCGCAATGCTCTCGGCGAACAGCGGCGTTTCGCGGCGGTTATGGTCGCCCGACGACGACTGGCGGTCGGCCGATGCTTTTTCCCAAGAAATGTCGTGCTGCTTGATGAATGCCAGGAATTCCTCGGTCGGATGCGACACCACGCTGTTGGTATATTCCGAGCGATGCTCGTCGATTTTCTTCACGCTCAGGTCCCAGATCACCTGCACCTTGGTGCGGCCGTTGGGTGTGAACACGTCGGACGTGGACACCATCTTGCAGTGCGCCGCTTCGGTAATCTCGCCCACGTAGTGCTGCACCACCAGGCCCGAGCCGATCATCTCGACGTTGATCGACATGCGGCGGCCGTCATCGGTAAATGTGGCGCCGGCGGCGATGTGGTCGGGCGGCGCGCAGCGTTGATACTCGGCGTCGGGCAGGGTGAACAGCCAGGTGGCGATATCGATTTTCTCGAACGGCACATCGATGATGTGGCTGAAGGCCGATTGCGACAACACCAGGTCGGTACGAATGACAGTCATGATATTTCTCCTGAAATAAATCGCCGGACGCCGGGATGGCTCCGTGCAGTGTTTGCCGATAACGGCGGAGTTACCACGGTGCTGACACGGGCCGGGCCGCCGTTTGGCGGGCCGCCCATGCAGCGCCAGGGATGCGGATACAGCGGGTCAGGTGGTCAGCACGATTTTGCCGACGTTCAAACCATCTTCCATGCGTTGTTGCGCAGCGCCCGCCTGCGCCAGCGGGTACACGCTGTCGATCACCGGCGTCAGGCCGTCCTTGCCGAACTGCGCCAGCCAGCGTTCCCGGAAACGGCGCGACATCGCGTGTTTCACCTCCTGGGTGCGCGACTTCATCACCGTGCCGATGATGCGCAGGTGGCGGTACAGCAGGCGGTCGAGCGGCATGGTGGCGTTGTCGATGCCGCCCATGATGCCGATCTGCACCAGGCGCCCGCCAAAGTCGAGCGCATTCACATTGCGCTCGAAATAGGGCGCGCCGATGAAGTCGAGGATCAGGTTCACGCCGCGTCCGTCGGTCAGCTCGGCAACGATGTCGGCAAAATCCTGGTGCTCGTAATCGATGGCGTGGTGCGCACCCATGCGCCGTACCAGGTCGTGGGCCGACGCCTGGGCCGTGGTGATGACGGTGGCGCCGGCCGCCCGTGCCAGTTGCACGGCGGCGCCACCGACGCCGCCCGCACCGGCATGAATCAACACGGTTTCGCCGGCCTGCAGTTGGCCCAGGTGGATCAGCGCTTCGTGGGCGGTGACGAACACTTCGGTGATCGCTGCCGCCTGGATGTAGTCGACTCCTGCGGGAATGGGCATGGCCATGCGGAAGTCGATGCGCGCCACTTCGGCATAGGCGCCGCCGCCCACGATGCCCATCACCCGGTCGCCAATCGCAAAGCCTTCGACGTTGGCGCCCACGGCAATCACGTCGCCGGCAATTTCCAGGCCCATGATGGTGGAGTCGCCGAAGTCGGGCCAGCCGTAGCCGCCGCGCCGGTGGGTCAGGTCGGCGCGGTTGACGCCGGCAGCGCGGGTGCGCACCAGCAGGTCGTCGGGGCGCAGCACGGGGTCGGCAACGTCGCCGAGGTGAAGCACGTCGGCAGCGCCGAACTGGTCGAAAATAATCGCTTTCATGGGAACTCCTGTGGTGTTGCAGGTTGAGTGAAAGAGTAACGGTGATCGAATTGCGCGGTAACTATCTGATCGGGATACGCGGCACTGCTCTTTGTGCAGGCGGCGTCACGCCTGGCTGATGAATTTGTTGGTGAGGTAGTGGGCTATGCCTTCGGCGCCGCCCTCGGAGCCGTGGCCGCTTTCCTTCATGCCGCCGAACGGCAATTCGGTGGCGATGATGCGGTACTGGTTAATCCCGATCATGCCGGCCTCCAGTCCGTCGCCCACGTCGAGCGCGGTGCGCGCATCGCGGGTAAAGGCATACGCGGACAGTGCGTAGGGCAGGCGGTTCGCTTCGGCCAGGCCGTCGGCCAGCGTGTCGAACGGCCGCAGTACCGCGATCGGTCCGAACGGTTCTTCGTGCATGATGCGGGCATCAAGCGGCACGTCGGCCAGCACGGTGGGTTCGAAGAAGAAGCCGGGACCGGGAATGCGTTTGCCGCCCGCCAGCAAGGTGGCGCCGTGCGCGATGGCGTCGGCCACCAGCGCCTCCATCTTGGCCACCTGGCGTGCATTGGCCAGCGGACCCACTTGCGTATCCGGCGCCAGGCCGTCGCCTACCACCAGCTTGCGGGTCGCCTCCACGAAGCGTTCGGCAAAGCGGTGGTACGCGCCGCGCTGGATCAGAAAGCGGGTGGACGAAATGCAGATCTGCCCGGTGCCGCGAAAGCGGTTCAACGCGCCGCCGGTGGCGGCAGCGTCGATGTCAGCGTCGGCAAACACCAGTACCGGGCCGTGGCCGCCCAGCTCCAGCGTGATCGGTTTCACGCCTGCTGCGGCGCGCTCGGACAGCAGGCGGCCCACCGGCACCGAGCCGGTGAACGCCACCTTGCGGATCACGTTCGAGGCGATCAGCTGCGCCGACACCAGGTCCGGCACGCCGAACACCACTTGCAGCACGCCCTTGGGCAGTCCGGCATCGTCAAGGCAGCGCGCCAGTGCCAGCGCGGTGGCGGGGCTTTCCTCGCCGGGTTTCAGGATCACGCTGCAGCCGGCGGCCAGCGCGGCCGAGAGCTTGCGCGCCGGCGTAATGGCCGGGAAGTTCCACGGGGTGAACGCGGCCACCGGGCCGATGGCCTGGCGTTTCACCAACTGCTGCACGCCCGGACGGTTGGCGGGCACCACGCGGCCGTCGATGCGGCGCGCTTCTTCGGCAAACCATTCGAAGTATTCGGCGGCGCGCAGCACTTCGTCGCGGCTTTCGGCCAGCGGCTTGCCTTCTTCCAGCGTCAGTTGCGTGGCGATGTGGTCCGAGCGCTCGCGCATCAGCGCCGCGGCGTTGCGCAAGATGCGCGAACGTTCGGCCGGCACGGTGCGGCGCCAGACCTCGAAGCCCCGATCCGCGGCGGTCAAGGCCAGTTCCAGGTCGGCGGCAGTGGCCAGCGGCAGGCGTCCCAGGGCCGCGCCGGTGGCGGGGTTGATGACGGGTGCCGTGTCGCGGCTGGCCGCTGCCAGCCAGGCGCCGTCGATGAACAGGTACAACTGGTCATAAGACTGGTCATAAGTAAGGGGTTGCATGGTTGTTCCTCAAGGTGGCGTTGTTTGCAGATAGACTTGCTGTGGGAAGAAGATTAAAACCGGAGGGCGCCGCTGATAAGACGGTGTCTTCCCACAATGGCTATGCAAGGAATGCACAGATGCAGTCGGAAAAATTCGCGGAGTTCCTCGGAGTGTTTGTCGATGTCGCGCGCGAGGGCAGCTTTTCCGGCGCGGGCCGGCGGCGCGGCCGCACGCCGTCGTCCATCGGGCGGCAGATCGACATGCTCGAAGCGCACCTCGACACGCCGCTGTTCCTGCGCTCCACGCGCCTGCTCACGCTGACCGACGCTGGCGAAGCGCTGCTGATACGCGCGCGCCAGATCCTCGATGCGCTGGCCGACGCCCAGCAGGAGCTGGCGTCGATGAAGGGCGCCGTTACCGGCACCTTGCGGGTCGCATGCTTTCCCACGTTCGGCAAGCGCTACGTGTTACCGGTCATGGGCGAACTGGCGCGCCGGTACCCGGACCTGCGGGTGGAACTGGATTTGACGGAACGCCTGGCCGATCCGGTGGCCGAGCGGCTCGACCTGGTGATCCGCATCGGCGACATGGCCGACAGCACCCTGATCGCCAGCCGCATCGCCACCCAGACCCGGGTGTTTTGCGCCAGCCCGGCCTACCTGGCGCAGGCGGGTGAGCCCACCGAGGTGGCCGCGCTGCACGCGCATCGCCTGATCGACAAGCTGCACGGCGCCGACCTGCTCGGTTGGGCCGACGTGCTGGGCCAGCCGGCGCGCGCCTGCACCGGCCAGCCGATATTCGCGTGCGACGATTTCGAGGCGATGCGCCTCGCCGCGTGCGCAGGAATGGGCATCGGTTATCTGCCCGACTGGGTGGTGGGGCCAGACATCCATGCCGGCGTGTTGCGCCAGCTGTTGCCGGCATGGTCGGCGCAGCCGTGCGCCACGACCGGCATCCATGCGCTGCGCGCCTTGCGCCAGCCGCCCGCGCGCGTCACCGTGCTGCTCGATGCGCTGCGCGCCGCCATCGGCCAGCCGCCGGTGTGGGCGCTGACCGGGGATGGCGGCACGGCCGCCGTCACGATTGAGTAGTTGCATTTTTGTTATACTGGACGTTCACCTTGTCTCCCGTCCGTTGCCGATGCCTTTTTCCCTGTCCACCTCCCGGCTGCTGCGCGCCGGCCTGATGCTGTTGGTTGTTGCGGCGCTCACGTACTGGATGATGGGCCGCGTGTGGAGCGGCTCGGTGGACCTGGCCCACCATTACGCGCTGGTGGTGCGCCTGGCGGAGTACGCGAATGGCGCGTTTCCGCTCGACCCCAGCCTGGGGGAAATGAATGTCTACCCGCGCCTGTCGCACCAGCTTGCCGTGGTAGCGGGCAGCTGGGCCGATTCGCCGATGCAGGGGATGCAGCTGGTGGCCGCGCTGGGCGTGGTCACCGTCTGGGCCGGGCTGGCCTGGCTGGTGGCCACCCTGCCGCCGCCGGTGGCATGGCGCGCCGGGCTGGCGCTGCTGGTCCTGCTGGTGCTGAACGGCGCCAAGGCGCGCCTGTCGGTGCACGGCGTGGAACTGGTGGCCGGCTATTTTTACGCGCAACTGGTGGGGCAGGCCGTGCTGGTGGCCGCGCTGGTCGCGAGCCTGTACCTGGAACGGCGCCAGGCACCGTACTGGCTGCGCTATGCGCTGCTGGTGCCGGTGATTTACCTGTTGACCGGCATCCACCTGCTGCCCGCGCTGTTCCTGCTGATGCTGATGGGATGGCTGGTGGTGGCCGACCTGCTGGTCCAGGTCCGCACCCGGCAGCCGGGCATGGCGGTGCGCAGCGCCGTGGGCGCCGGCTTGTTGTTGTGCGCGCTGGGCATGCTGGTGAGTCATCCCGGTTTTGCCACCATGCGCCAGATCAGCCGCAGCAACGGCGGCATCGACGTCCGCTATTTCAACAGCCCGGCGGCGCTGGTCGCGCTGGCGGTGGTCGTGGCGCTCGCCAGCGCCGGACTGCTGTGGTTCTGGCTGCGGCGCCACCAGGCCCGTGCCTGGTTGCCGCTCAAGTACCTGGCCCTGTATGGCCTGGCGGTATCGTGCCTGGCGCTGGTCCAGGGCGTGGCGCTGAAGTTTGGCCTGGTGTCCGACTATGCGCTGCGCAAATACGCGTTTGCGCTGGTGACGATGGCGCTGATCCTGCTGGCGCTGCTGCCCGGTTTGCTGTCACAACGCCGCGCCTCGGGCACGCCGGCGTCTGCGCCCGGAGCGCCCATGCGCCGCGCCGCGCGATGGTTTTACTACGGCCTGCCGGCGGTGTTGGTCGTCGTGGCCTGCCTGGCGGTGCCGCGCAAGCAGCCGCTGTTCGGCACCGGCAACCTGGTCGCCATCGAGCAAGCGGTCATGGGCTTGAAAAAACAGATGGGCGCGCCGCCGGACGGCCAGTTCGACTACGTGCTGGGCACGCAGATGCGGCGCGAGGTGGGTTTCACCGTGGCGACCCCGATGGTCCCGGTCGCCACGCCGCCGGTGCTCGAATACATGTATTCGATTGGCCACTTGCATATTCCGCGTGGCGGCAACCCCAACGCCCACAGCCTGCTGTTCGAGCACAATATCGCCGACTGGAGTCTGGTGGCGCGGCTGGTAACGGCCGCTGGCAGCGCTTATGACCAGGTGCCGGCTTGCCGCACCGGCATGGCCCGGGGCGGCCTGGTGGTGCTCGATGGCGCCTGCCTGCGCCAGCATGGCAAGCAGGGCAGTTATATCGACCTGACCAGCGCCAACCACGCGCCCGCGTGCACGCTCACCGGTTTCGGCGCGGCCGAGCCCGATGGCAGCTGGACCGTGCAGCGCCAGGCGACCCTGCGCTGCCCGCGCTTGCCGGTCAACGGCAAGGCGCCGCGCCGGGTGGCGCTGACGGCGGTGGCGTACCGCGACGACGAGATGCCGCAGCAGGTGCGCATGGCCGCCGATGGCTTGCCGGCCACCACCATCGTCTACAAGGGCGGCGGCCACCTGACAGTGCCGGTGCCGTTACGGGACAGCGGCGCGGCCGATGTGCTGATTACCCTGGATTTGCCCGACGCCATGGCGCCCGTACCAGCCGGGGCGCCAGCGGCCGCAGCGGACCCGCGCCTGCTGGGGTTGTACGTGCGCGGTGTCAGCTTCAGCGAGTGACCTGGCCGGCAACGGCCGCCAGCCCGCCCCGGCGCTGCTCCATCAGCACCGAAATACCGAGGATGACGATGCCGCCTGCTGCCAGCGCGGCGCCCACCAGGCCCGTCGATTGCAGGCCCAGGCCATGCGCAATCGCCATGCCGCCAAACCAGGCGCCAGCAGCGTTGGCGCAGTTGAAGGCGGAATGGTTGAGGGCTGCCGCCACGGTCTGGGCATCGCCCGCCACGTCCATCAGGCGGGTTTGCACGGCGGGGGCCACGGCAATGCCGCAACCGATCAGGAACAGGTTCACCGCCACCGCCCACACGTTGGCGCTGGTGTAGTAAAAGGCGGTGAGCGCTGCCACGTTCCACACCAGCGCGCCAAAGATGGTCCACAGGCGCGAACGGTCGGCCAGCCAGCCGCCCACCAGGTTACCCACCGTCATGCCCACGCCGATCAGCGCCAGCAGCACCGCCACCATGGTGGGCGACACCTTGGTCACTTCCAGCAGCGTGGGCGTGACGTACGTGTACACCGCGAACAGGCCGCCAAAGCCCACCGACACCATCAGCAGCGTGATCCATACCTGCGGCCGGCGGAACACGCCCAGCTCGCGTTGCGGGCTGGCGTCGCCGGCCGCCATGAACGGTACGTAGTAGCGCACCATCAGCGCGGTCACCACGCCCAGCACGTCCACCACCAGGAAGGCCGAACGCCAGCCGAAGGCCTGGCTCAGCCAGGTGGCGACGGGCACGCCGAAGATGTTGGCAATTGTCAGCCCGAGCAGCACGCGCGACACCGCCTGGCCGCGCTTTTCCGGCACCGCCATCGCGGCTGCCACCAGCGCCGCCACGCCGAAATAGGCGCCGTGCGGAATCCCCGCCACGAAGCGCGCCAGCAGCAGGGTACCGTAGGCCGGCGCGGCGGCGCTCAGCAGGTTGCCCACCGCGTACAGCGCCATCAGCATGACCAGCATCGCCTTCTTCGGCATGCGCGCCAAAAAGATGGCGATCAGCGGCGCGCCGAACACCACGCCCAGCGCATACGCGCTGATCATGTGGCCCATGTGCGGCAGGTCGGTATGCAGGTCGCCCGCGACGATGGGCAAGATGCTCATCGAGGCGAATTCGCCGGTGCCAATGGCCAGGCCGCCGATGGCCAGGGCCAGGTTGGCCATGCCGGCGCCGTGCGGGGCGGTGATGGGCGTGTTGGGGAGGGTGGTGTCGGAAATAGGTTCGGAATGCATCGCGGGGCGCTAAAAATCAGTGGCAAAAAGGGTCCACGATAGCATGTTTGGGCGCTTCCTGTGGCCGCCCGGGCTGGCCTGCGTAGTGCTACGTAGGCAGGCTGGATGGGCATTGCAGGGTGGCGTCAGCCCAATGCCAGCGCCACTGCCCGCACCATCCACAGCAAGGTTGTCACGATGGCCAGCGTGGCCCACAGGCGCGCCAGCGTGGCGGCGCCGAAGCTCCACACGATGGCGCCGCAATACAGGCTGAAACTGGCCAGCATGGCCGCCAGCGCCGCCTCCGCGCGTGGCAGCCCCAGCGCCACGGCCAGCACTGCCAGCGTCGACGCGGCCAGCGCCGTGAGGGCGTAGCCGCCGGCGATGGCGGTCAGCGCGCGCGCTGCCACCTGCCAGCGCCACCGCGCCGCCGGCGCCGACATGGCCGCGAACACGGCCGCGAACCTGGCAGCGGATCCGCGAGCAATGCGCGGCGGCGTCATGGCGCCGCCTTCGCGAGCGGGGCGGGGCCCGGCCGCAGGCGCCAGCCGGCCCAGCCCAGCAACACGCCGCACAGCAGCAGGCCGGCATCGGTGGCGGCCACCAGGCCGGTGCCGATATCGAGCAGCGCGGCATGCGCCGGTGCCGGCGTGGTCAGCAGATTCAGTACCGGCAGCGTCGCGAACAGGGCTGCGCCCAGCAGCAACTGCGCCATCCACATGGCGCGCGCCGGCCACGCCAGCGCCGCCAGGGCCAGCAAGCCCCAGGCAATGAAAAATCCGTCGATCTCGGCTGCCGGCCGGCGCGCCATGGCCAGCGGCAGCAGGCGGTTGAGCCAGAAGTATGCGGCCATGGCCGCCGGCAGTGCGGCGATGGTGGCGATATTCATGCTTTCTGCCAGCCGCAGCCCGGCGGGCGGACGGCGGCGCTGGCGCGCCCTGACGGTCCACAGCAGCATGCCGGTCGCCATCAGCGCGCAAGCGCCCAGGCCCGAACCGAACAGCAGCGCGCGCAACAGCGGGTCGGCAAACCGGCCCAGGTGCAGGCCCACCAGCGTGCTGCGCGTTTGCGCGGCGGCCGGCGGCGTGTCGCCACTGTGGCCCTGCAGCGTGCCGGTTACCGCATCGAACGCCATGCTTTGCCGTTCGTTGGACAGCTTGTCGCTGTCGTTGCGCTGGACGATGTAGCGCGCGGCGGCGTCGTTGGGGCGCTGCACCGTCAGGCGCGTGGCCAGCGCGCCATTCCAGTGGCGCGCCGTCTGTGTCAGCACGGCGGCGGGATCGGCCAGCATGGCCGGCCGGCCGCTGGCCGCCACCAGCGCCGGCGCCTGCGGCAAGGCGGCGCGCACGAAGTCGCCCCGGTTGTCCGGGTAGAGCTGTTGGACGGCGGCGGGCATGGTCAGCAGCATCAGCGTCACCAGGCCGCTGTAGCAGATCATCGTGTGATACGGCAGCGCCAACACGCCGAGGGCATTGTGGGCGTCGAGCCACGAGCGCTGGCCCTTGCCGGTGCGGAAGGTGAAGAAGTCGGCAAACAGGCGCCGGTGCGTGATGACCCCGCTCACCAGGGCCACCAGCATGACCATGGTGGCAATGCTGACGATCCAGCGGCCCCACAGCACCGGCAGGTAGTGCAGGGTGAAGTGGAATACCGCGAAGAAGCCACCGCCGCGCGTGGCCCGTGCGGCGGGCAGCAGGCGGCCGGCGCCGTCCAGCGCGGCGCTCTCGAAGCTGCCGCCGGGGCGACCGGCGCCGGGGCCGGCCCGCTGGCCGCGCGCGCTGGTCCAGCTGATTTCCGTATAGGGCTTGCGCGGCTGGGGCAGGTCGATGATCCAGCTGGCAGCCTGTGGCGCCGTGCGCTGCAGTTGCGCCAGCGCCTGCCGCGCGGCTTCCTGCTGGCCGTCCGGCGTGGCGCGGGCCAGTACGCCGGCATGCCATTCCGGCTGCATCCACAGGCTGATCTCGTCGCGGTAATAGGCGGCGCTGCCGGTGATGCAGATCACCAGCAGCAGCCAGCCGGCCAGCAGGCCGGTCCAGGTGTGCAGCCACGCCATGCTCTGGCGCCAGCTCCCTTTCATGACCGGCGCCGCGCAGAAAATGCGGCGGCCATTACAGGTCGGTGCTGACCGACAGGCGCACGCTGCGCGGTGCGCCGACCACCAGCACGCCGCGCGAGGCGGAGGCCCAGTAGTCGCGGTTGGCGACGTTGTCCACGTTCAGGCGAAACGTCGTGTCGTGGCCGGCGATTTTGGTGGCGTAGCGGGCGCCCAGGTCGAAGCGGGTCCACGACGGCGTGCTGCGGGCACGGGTGTTATTGGTGTCGATGAACATGCGGCCGGTGGTCACCATGCGGCCGGTGACGGTGGCGCCGGCCAGGAACGGCAAATCCCATTCGCTGCCGAGGTTGACGTTTTGCCTGGGCACGCCACGGGCGCGGCGGCCGTCGGTCAGGCCGCCCTGGGTGTGGATCAGGCGCGCATCGATGTACGAATAGCCGCCCAGCAGGCGCACGCCGCGCACCGCCTCGCCCATGGTGTTGAGCTCGAAGCCACGGTTGCGCTGCTCGCCGTCGAGCGCGAAGATGGGGCGCGTGTCGGCGTTATTCGATGCTATCTCTACGCCGTTTTGCAGGGTGATCTGGTAGATGTTACTGGTCACGGTCAGCTGGCCCAGTTCATATTTCACGCCGGCCTCGTATTGCTTGCTCGGGTAGGGATCGAAGGTTTGCAGCGAGTTCTGGTAATAGGTCGACAGCGTCGGTCCCGGCAGCAGCGATTCGATGTAGTTGCCGTACACCGACAGGTTGCTGCCGAACTTCACCACCAGGCCGGCCGCCGGCGAGAGCTTGTTCGAGTTGGCATCGCGCGTTGGCACCAGCACGCCGGTGGTGGCGTTGCGGCTGTACACCGTGCTGCCGATGGCCTGGTTGCGCGCGCCCACCATCAGGATCACGCGGTCGTCCAGCAGGTTCATGGTGTCGGTCAGGGCCGTCGATTTGGCGTTGTAGCGGTTGAGCATGTCCACATCGGTGGACAGCCCCTGGCCGTCGCGGTATGGCTGGATGAGCGGGTGGTACAGGTTGGACGCGGCCGCCGCGCCCACCGCCAGCGTGGTCTGGCCGCGGCGTGCGGTCACGTCGCCAAAGCCTGCCACCAGCGTGTGCTTGACCGGACCTGTCACCAGCTTGCCGCGCAGGCTGATGTTGGTGCCCTTGTTGGTGCTGCGGCCCGGAATCCAGAACACCGAACCGGACAGGTTGCCATTGACATTGCTGATCGAGCTGACCGCCTGCAGATAGGTTTCGTTGTTGAGCGACTGGCCGTGGCTGGCGGCAAACACCCAGTCCGGCGTAATGTCGTATTCCAGGCCCAGCTGCAGCGAGCGGTTGTCCGACTGGTACACCTCCCACGGCTGCTTGTAGTTGTTGGCAGCGCGTGGCGCCGGCGGAATCGGCACCGAGCCGCCGATGCGGATCGCGCCCAGGCCGCCATGCAGTTCCTTTTCCTGGTACGTGGCGTCGGCGGTCAGGCGCAGCTGGTCGCCGCGATAGTCGAGCGCCACGGCCGTAAAGGCCAGCCGGTTGGCGGTGCGGTCGATGGCGCCGTCGCCGTTTTTATACACGGTGTTGACGCGCACGCCGTATTGCTGGTCGGCGCCGAAGCGGCGGCCCAGGTCGGCGTGTGCGCCCAATTGCGACTCGGAGGCGAAGCTGCCCGTGAGCTGGGCGGTGGGCGTGTCTTCCGCGCGCTTGAGCACGTAGTTGATCGAGCCGCCGATCGACGATCCCCACGGACTCACGCCGTTGAGCATGGCGCTGGGGCCCTTCAGCACTTCCACCCGCTCCACCGCCTCGATCATGCCGCCGCGATTGTCGCCGAGGCCGGCGATGCCGTTAATCATGATTTCACGGCCGAACATTTCGAAACCGCGCACCATGATGATGTCGGCCTCGCCGTCGATCGGTGCGCTGTTGCGCACCGACGGATCGTTTTCCAGCACGTCCATCAGCCCGCGCACCTGCTGGTTGGCGATCAGTTCGGCCGTGTAGCTGGTCTGGTTGAACGGCGTGTCCATCACCCGCACATTGCCCAGCAGACCCAGGCGGCCGCCGCTGGCCACTTGCCCGCCCGCCGCCACCGGCAGCAGCCGGTCCGAGCCGGCGTGGACGTCGATGGCCTGCAGCGTGGCAGTAGCTGGCGCCGCTTGTTGCGTGGCGCGGCGCAGCAGGTAGCTGCCGTTGGGCTGGCGCACGGCTTCGAGGCCGCTGCCCCCCAGCAGGCGCGCCAGGCCGTCGCCCACCGTGTGGCTGCCGTGCAAGCCATCGCTGCGCAGGCCGGCGGTCAGGTCGGGCACGAACGACAGCGTGATGCCGGCCGCGCGGCCGAAGCGGCTCAGCGTGTCTTCCAGCGAACCGGCGCCGATGCTGTAGCTGCGTACTGCCGTTTCCTGGGCGTTAGTCTGGCTATACGCTGCCAGTGGCGCGATGACAAGCAGGGTGGTGAAGGTAAACAGGGCGGAAAATTGGTGGCGCTGGCGTGCCATGGTGAGCCTTTCGCATGGAAGAATGGGGTTGCTTACCTTCTATGTCACGCGAGATTGCAAAACAGACCAGGCCAGCCAAAAAAAAAAGTGATACGCGTGCACCTACCCTTGGGGGATAAGCCGGATGCCGGTGCGCAGCTGCCCAAACAGGCGCGTGGTGGTCACAATTTCCAGGTCGAGCGCGGCGGCCAGCGTTTCCAGCACGCGGCCGATATCGTCGAGCCGGTAGCTGCCCGATACCCGCAGCTCGGCCACCTCGGGCGCGCAGCCGAGTTCGACGTCGCTGTAGCGGCTCAGCTCGGCCATCAAGGTGGCCAGCTGCAGGCTCTTGGCGATCAGGAAACCGTCGGTCCAGGCCACGCTGTCCTCGTCGGCGGCCAGCGCCGGCATCACGGCGTCGCTGCCGAACAGCGCTTGCTGGCCCGCTTGCAGCACCGTTGCCATGCCGTCCAGCAGCCGCGCCGGGCGCAGCGCCACCGCGCCATCGAAGACGCTGACCTGGGTGGCGTGCGGACGCAGGCGCACGGCAAAGCGCGTGCCCAGCGCTTGCAGTTCGCCCTGCGCCGTGTGCACCAGGAATGGCCGGTTTGCCGCTTCATGGGCGGTGGTGATGAGTATTTCGCCAGCCAGCAGGCGCAGGCGGCGGGCGCTGCCGTCGTAGTCGATATTCAAGGCGGTGCCGGTGTTGAGCGCCACCCGGGTGCCGTCAGCCAGCGCGAGCGTGCGGCGCTGGCCGGCGAAGGTGCGCTGGTCGGCGGTCCAGGTGCGCCACGGCAGTTGCTGTTCGGCAGTCCAGGCCAGGGTGCCGGTAAAGATCGCCACCGACAGCGCCTTGACCGCCTGGCGCCGGCCGGGCGAGCCGCGCGGCGCCAGCAGGGCAGCGGTCACGGCAGGATGCTGCGGGCCGTTGCCGAGGCCGCGCAAGCGGTCGTTGACGGCTTCGATACGTTGCCAGGCGCGTTGATGGTCGGGATCGCTGGCCAGCCACAGCTGCCACTCGCGCAACAGCTCGTCGGCCACCGGCGGCGATTGCAGCTCGACCATCCATTCGACCGCGCGCCGCGCAATCGCCTGCGGAACCGCCGCGCCGGCCATCACAGCGCCACGCCATGGGCGCCGAAATAGCACTGCTCGCCGGCTTTGACCAGGTAGCGCTTGACGGTGGTGATGGAAATCAGCAGTTCGGCGGCAATCTCGGCATGGCTCATGCCGTCCAGCTGGCTCATCAGGAAAGCGCGCTTGACGGCGGGCGCCAGGTTGCCCAGCATGCGGTCGATGTCGACCAGCGTTTCCATCACGATGGCCTGTTCCTCGGGCGAGACCGCGACCGCCTCCGGTTGCGCGGCCAGCGCGTCGAGGTAGGCGCGTTCGAGCTGCTGGCGCCGGTAATGGTTGGCCAGCACGCGCTGCGCCACCGTGGTCAGAAAGGCGCGCGGTTCGCGCGCCGCCACCGGCTGTGCGCGGCTCAGCAGCTGAATGAAGGTGTCGTGCGCCAGGTCGGCGGCCTGGTGGGTGTCGCCGAGCCGCTTGCGCAGCCAGCCGCGCAGCCAACCGTGGTGGTCGCTGTACAGCATGGTGATTTCTTGCGCGAGGGGACTGTCTTGGGCGGGCATGCGGGTGGTCTGTCAAGGTAAATGCAAACGATTCTCATTTGATTATACCCATACCGGCACGGCGGCACAATCAGCAAAAAAAAGCGGCAGACGTTGTAACGTCTGCCGCCTGGTAAGACCCGATGCTCAGCGCATTAGAACTTGTAGCGTACGCCTACCGAAACCATGTTGGCTTTCAAGTCGGCGCCTTCTTCCTTGTAGACCTTGCCGAAGTATTCGTATTCAGCAACGACGCTGAAGTTGTTGTTGATGGCGTAAGCAGCGCCGACAGCGAAGTAGCCGTTGGTACGGTTTTCCTTGCCGCTATCGCGGAAACCCAAACCGGAAACGGTGCCTTTGACTTCGGTACGGGCGACGCCGGCTTTACCGAACAGCGAAAACTGTGCGTCCAGCGGCAGGGTGCCGGTGGCGGCCAGGTAAACCGACTTTGGCTCGAGCGATACCGAGCTTTCGAAATCCGAACGCTCCAGCTTGCCCAAGTCAGCGTAGCCAGCTTCCAGGCCGAAGTTTTGGGTGAAGTTGTAACCACCGTACAGCTTGAAGCCGGTGTCGTGATCTTTTTCCGAGCCGAAGCCGTCAATGGAAACTTTTTGCTCGGCGCGGCCGACGTTGCCGCCGATGTAGGCGGTTTGTGCGGCGGCGGTGCCGGCCAGTGCAGCCAATACGGCCAGCAAGATGGTGCGTTTCATAATTTCTCCTGAATTGATCGAATCACGAAGTGGTTTAATTAGTATTTCGTGAGCGCAATATTATAGTTATAAATAATATTATTTGCAAATCAGTGCACCAACGGTGTGCAAGGGCCGGTGCTCGTGCGCAGTTTCGGTGCGGTACGTCTGGCGCGAGTTGCCGCTTGCGTGCGCGCTGCCACAGACGCCGGGCCGCGCTGCGGCCATCATGGCCAGGTCAGCCAACCAGCCCGCAGGATATACCCATGGATTTCCCCACCCGCCATCTGAAACAACCATTGCCTTACGATCCGTCTTACGAAGTGCTTGAAGAAGACGAAGGCCAGACCATCGCTGCCTTGCAAGACACCATGCGCGACATCGCCGCCACCGTCCACAAGGACAGCGGCCACGCGCCGCGCGGCGTGCACGCCAAGAGCCACGGCCTGCTGCGCGGCCAGCTGCGCGTGCTGGAGAACCTGCCGCCCGACTATGCACAGGGCATGTTTGCCGCCGCCGCCGAATACCCGGTGGTGATGCGCCTGTCCACCACGCCGGGCGACCTGCTCGACGACAAGGTCTCCACGCCGCGCGGCGTCGCCATCAAGGTCATCGGCGTGCCGGGCGAGCGCCTGGCCGACAGCCAGGACGATGTCACGCAAGACTTCGTGATGGTCAACGGTCCGGTGTTCCAGACCCCGACCGCGAAAAAATTCCTCGGCAGCGTCAAGCTGCTGGCCGCCACCACCGACAAGGCGCCGGGCTTGAAGAAAGTGCTGTCGGCAGCGTTGCAGGGCGCGGAAAAAGCCATCGAAGCAGTGGGCGGCGAAAGCGCCACCCTGATCAGCATGGGCGGCCACCCCGAAACCCATATCCTTGGCGAGACTTTCTTTACCCAGGTGCCGGTGCTGTTCGGCCGCTACATGGCCAAGCTGTCGCTGGTGCCGGTGTCGCCGGAACTGGCCATGCTGAAGGACCAGAAGGTCGACCTCGACAGCAAACCGAACGGCCTGCGCGGCGCCGTGGTCGATTTCATGACCGGCCACGCAGCCGAGTGGGAGTTGCGCGTGCAACTGGCCACCGACCTGGCAGACACGCCGATCGAAGATCCTACCGTGGAGTGGACCACGCCCTGGGTGGCAGTGGCGCGCATCACGGCGCCGGCCCAGGCTGGCTGGACGCATGGCTTGTCGGTGCTGGTCGATGACGGCATGCAGTTCAATCCGTGGCACTGCATTGCTGCCCACCGTCCGCTCGGTTCGATCATGCGGGTGCGGCGCGCGGTGTATGCAGCGTCGGCCCGCTTCCGCGCCGAACGTAATGGTACCCCCTTAGCCGAACCCCACAACCTCGACCACTGGGTCGAGCATTAAAAACGGCCAGAGCGTCGTTGCAGCGCCTTGCCGTGCTCACGCACTGTCTTCGGCACTGCGCCTCGCTCTGACCGTTTTTAGTTAAAAGGGCCAGAGCGTCGTTGCAGCGCCTTGCCGTGCTCACGCACTGTCTTCGGCGCTGCGCCTCGCTCTGACCGTTTTTAGTTAAAAGAGGCCAGAGCGTCGTTGCAGCGCCTTGCCG
>Ga0308164_10000620_pt1 | contig 52843 bp, 43 predicted proteins | sample PhyTR2_FD_201031 | JGI IMG/M metagenome (GOLD analysis project Ga0308164, IMG submission 201031) | Phyllosphere microbial communities from UC Gill Tract Community Farm, Albany, California, United States - DLSLT.R2 | ecosystem: Host-associated > Plants > Phyllosphere > Unclassified | place: USA...
CACACCGGCAAGTCGATGCGCAAATGGGCGCTGGGCAGCATGTCGGCCGCCTACTTGCAGTTGAAATTCGCCGACAACCACCCGCTGGCCGGAAAAGAGCAGCAGACCAAGCCGATCGAAGCCTGGTTCGGCCGCCTCGCCGACCAGGTGGTCAGCGACTGGGACAACCTCCCGCTCGAGAAGAACAACAACCACACCTACTGGGCCGCCTGGTCGGTGATGTCGACCGCCGTGGTACTCAACCGCCGCGACCTGTTCGACTGGTCGGTGAAAGAATTCAAGGAAGGGGCCAATCAGGTCGACGCCCAGGGCTTCCTGCCCAATGAGCTCAAGCGCCAGCAACGGGCCCTTGCCTACCACGCCTATGCCATTGCGCCGCTGACCATGATCGCGGTGTTCGCCCAGGCCAACGGCGTCGACCTGCGCCCGGAAAACAACGGCGCCCTGCAACGCTTGGGCAACGTGATCCTCAATGGCGCCAAGGACCCCGGCGAATTCCAGGCCAAGAACGGCGAAACCCCGGACATGACCGAGATCAAGGTGCAGAGCAAGTGGGCCTGGCTTGAACCCTACTGCTCGCTGTACGCCTGCGCCCCGGATACCAGCGAACGCCGGCATGTCGGCCAGCCCTACAAGACCTTCCGGATGGGCGGCGACCTGACGCGCGTGTTCGACCCGGCGGATGACAAGGGCGGCAAAGGTGGTGCAGAGGACAACGGCTCGCAAGGCGACGCCGGCTCCTGAGGCATCGGCGGCGCGGCTAGTTTCACCGCGCCGCCAGCAAGAATTTTCAGTGGCCTTCCCGCGGTTTTCCGCGGGGGGGTTTGGGGGGGCGCTGCCCCTGATTGCGAACGCAACAAAAACAAAGGAGAGATCGGGATGGTGTTCTCATCCAATGTGTTCCTGTTCCTGTTCCTGCCGGTCTTTCTAGGCCTGTATTACTTGAGCGGAATACGCTACCGCAATCTGCTGCTGCTGATTGCCAGCTACGTGTTCTACGCCTGGTGGCGAGTGGACTTCCTCGCCCTGTTCGCCGGCGTGACCCTGTGGAACTACTGGATCGGCCTGCGTGTGGGCGCCGCCGGGGTACGCACCAAGCCCGCCCAACGCTGGCTGCTGGCCGGCGTGGCCGTGGACCTGTGCATTCTCGGTTACTTCAAGTACGCCAACTTTGGCGTCGACAGCATCAACGCGATCATGCATTCGTTCGGCCTCGAGCCGTTCATCCTGACCCACGTGCTGCTGCCGATCGGCATCTCGTTCTACATTTTCGAATCGATCAGCTACATCATCGACGTGTACCGCGGCGACACCCCGGCCACTCGCAACCTGATCGACTTCGCCGCGTTCGTGGCCATCTTCCCGCACCTGATCGCCGGCCCCGTGCTGCGCTTCAAGGACCTGGCCGACCAGTTCAACAACCGCACCCACACCCTCGACAAATTCTCCGAGGGCGCCACGCGGTTCATGCAGGGCTTCATCAAGAAGGTCTTCATCGCCGACACCATCGCGGTGATCGCCGACCACTCCTTCGCCCTCACCCACCCCACCACTGGTGACGCCTGGCTGGGCGCGCTGGCGTACACGGCGCAGCTGTACTTCGACTTCTCCGGCTACAGCGACATGGCCATCGGCCTGGGCTTGATGATGGGCTTCCGCTTCATGGAGAACTTCAAGCAGCCGTATATCAGCCAGTCGATCACCGAGTTCTGGCGCCGCTGGCACATCAGCCTGTCGACCTGGCTGCGCGACTACCTGTACATCACCCTGGGCGGCAACCGTGGCGGTACCTTCGCCACCTACCGCAACCTGATCCTGACCATGCTGCTGGGCGGCCTGTGGCACGGCGCCAACATCACCTACATCGTCTGGGGCGCCTGGCACGGTGTGTGGCTGGCGATCGAGCGGGCGCTGGGCATCAACACCGCGCCGCGCAGCCTGAACCCGATCCGCTGGGCCTTCACCTTCTTGCTGGTGATCATGGGCTGGGTGATCTTCCGTTCGGAGAACCTGCACGTGGCCGGTCGCATGTACGGCGCCATGTTCAGCTTCGGCGACTGGCACCTGTCGGAACTCAACGCCGCCAGCCTGACCGGTTTGCAGATCGCCACCCTGGTAGTCGCCTACATCACCCTGGCGTTCTTCGGCCTGCGCGACCTGTACAGCAAGCCACTGCAGACCAAGGCACCGAAAGCCGCAGCCGTCGATTCCGACGAAGCCAACGGCCCGGCCACGGCGCAACCGGGCCTGCTGCGCGCCACCCCGGGCGACCAGCCGGCACAGGTCGCGGCCTATGCCCACGGCCACCAGGTACAGGCTTCGGCCTGGACCGCCGACTGGCCGCGCTACGTGATGCGCACCCTGATCCTGCTGCTGTTCGCCGCTTCGATCCTCAAGCTCTCGGCGCAAAGTTTCTCGCCGTTCCTCTACTTCCAGTTTTGAGCGAGCCGAATCATGACCCGATCATTACGCATCCTCTACATCGCACTGTTCCTGGGGCTGTTGCTGGCCCTGGGGCTGTGGTCCCTGGTGGCCTTCGGCAACTTCCACCGCACCGAGCAGATGACCCTGCTCAACGGTAAATGGGCCAAGGCCGTGGAGACCCACTACGACGACGAATTCCCGATCAAGCGCCTGGGCACCAACCTCTGGGCCGCGCTGGATTTCAAGGTGTTCAACGAAGGCCGCCCCGGCGTGATACTGGGCCGCGACCAGTGGCTGTACACCGACGAAGAGTTCGACCCGGTGGCCAACAGCGAGCAGATCGAGGCCGAGAACTTCGCCTTGATCCGCGGCGTGCGCGACCAGCTCAAACAGCACGGCGTGCAACTGGTCATGGCCATCGTGCCGGCCAAGGCGCGCCTGTACCCCGAGCATATCGGCGAGCAAACGCCCGCCGCTCTGCACGCCGACCTCTACCAGCAGTTCCACGCCCAGGCCCAGCAGGCTGGCATCGTCGCCCCTGATCTGCTGGCGCCGCTGCAGCAAGCCAAGCAACAGGGCCAGGTGTTCCTGCGCACCGACACCCACTGGACGCCCATGGGCGCCGAAGTGGTTGCGCAGAACCTCGGCAAGGCCATCACCACCCAGATGCCGCTCAGCGGCCAGCCGCAGCAGTACCAGACCGCCCCGGTGAAAACCGAAGCCTATAAAGGCGACCTGACCACCTTCCTGCCGCTCGATCCGCTGTTCAGCAACCTGCTGCCAAAGCCGGACGAACTGCAACAAAGAAGCACAACTGCGGTCGAAAATGCAGCGGGCGAAAGCACCAACGGCGACGACGCCCTGTTCGCCAACAATGACATTCCAGTTGCCTTGGTCGGTACCAGCTACAGCGCCAACCCGCACTGGAATTTCCTCGGCGCGCTGCAGCAATCACTGCACAGCGACGTGGTCAATTACGCCGAAGACGGCCACGGGCCGATTCTGCCGATGCTCAAGTACCTGCAAACCGATGCTTTCAAGAACAGCCCGCCACAGGTGCTGATCTGGGAGTTCCCGGAGCGCTATCTGCCGATGAAGAACGATCTGAGCGAGTTCGATCCCCACTGGATCGCCGACTTGAAGAAGAGCTCGGACACCAACAATCAGAACCTGGCCGTCGGCCAACGCAACTGAGCCCTGCTCAGCCCGAATTCAACGCAAGAGGAAATGACGCATGACTAACGCTACTGCCACCACCCGTACCCCGGCTGTGAAACGCATCGCCAAGGCTTGCGCCCTGGTTGCCGGCATGAGCTTGCTCTCGGTCCAGGCGTTCGCCGCTGGCGACTCCGCCCTCTACGGCCCGACCGCGCCGAAGGGCTCGACCTTCGTGCGGGTCTACAACGCCGGCAACCAGCCCATCAGCGCCAGCGTCGGCAACACCAGCCTCAATGAAATCCCGGCGCAAGGCAGCAGCGCGTTCAGCTTCATGCCCCAGGGCGACTACAGCGCCAAGGTCGGCAGCGCCACCTTGCCGGTGAAACTGGCTTCCGACCAGTACTACACCATCGTCAACAACGCCAGCGGCCAGCCGCAACTGGTGGACGAACCGCCCTTCAAGAACAAGCAGAAATCCCTGGTGCGCGTGCAGAACCTCAGCGACGCGCCGGTGACCCTGAAGACCGCCGACGGTAAAACCGACGTGGTCGCGGCCGTGGCCCCCAAGGCCCATGGCGACCGTGAAATCAACCCGGTGAAAGTCAGCCTGGCGCTTTATCAGGGCGACAAGAAGGTCTCGGACCTCAAGCCGGTTGCCCTGGAGCGTGGTGAAGCGGCCGTCCTGTATGTCACCGGCAGCGGCAGCAACCTGTCGCCGGTGTGGGTCAAGCCGCCCGTGTCGAGCAAGTAAGCCTTTAGCGTGATGAATAACGCCGGCTGGCCATGGTGGCCAGCTGGCACGGACAACAAGAAACGGCAGCACTCATAGTCAGCCCATACGAATATCTAGGAGAAACATTATGATTCCGGTGATCTTGTCAGGTGGTAGCGGCTCACGTCTTTGGCCGCTTTCGCGTAAACAGTTTCCAAAGCAGTTCCTGGCTCTGACCGGTGAACACACGCTGTTCCAGCAAACCCTGGAGCGCCTGGTGTTCGAAGGCATGGACAAGCCGATCGTGGTCTGCAACAAAGACCACCGCTTCATCGTCAACGAGCAGCTCAGCCAGCTGAAGCTCGAGACCCAGGGCATCCTGATGGAACCCTTCGGCCGCAACACCGCCCCCGCCGTCGCCCTGACCGCCATGAAACTGGTCAACGAAGGCCGCGACGACCTGATGCTGGTGCTGCCCGCCGACCACGTCATCGAAGACCAGAAAGCCCTGCAGCGCGCCCTGGCCCTGGCCACCGTGGCCGCCGAGCGTGGCGAGATGGTGCTGTTCGGCGTACCGGCCACGCGCCCGGAAACCGGCTACGGCTACATCAAGTCCACCAACGATGCCCTGCTGCCTGAAGGCGTCAGCCGCGTGGCTAGCTTCGTGGAAAAACCCGACGAAAAACGCGCCACCGAATTCGTCGAGGCCGGTGGCTACTTCTGGAACAGCGGCATGTTCCTGTTCCGCGCCAGCCGCTTCCTTGAAGAGCTGAAAAAGCACGACCCGGACATCTACGACAACTGCATGCTGACCCTCGAGCGCAGCCGGCACGAGGGCGACAACGTCGAGATCGACGACGCCACCTTCGCCTGCTGCCCCGACAACTCCATCGACTATTCGGTGATGGAAAAAACCCAGCGCGCCTGCGTAGTGCCGCTGTCGGCCGGCTGGAGCGACGTCGGCTGCTGGGCCTCGCTGTGGGAAGTGCACCAGAAAGACGACAACGGCAACGTCAGCAAGGGTGACGTGGTCATCCAGGACAGCCGCAATTGCATGATCCACGGCAACGGCAAGCTGGTGTCGGTGATCGGCCTCGACAACATCGTGGTCGTCGAGACCAAGGACGCCATGATGATCGCCCACAAGGACAAGGTCCAAGGCGTCAAGCAGATGGTCGCGACCCTCAACGAAGCCGGCCGCAGCGAAACCCAGAACCACTGCGAAGTGTACCGCCCATGGGGTTCGTACGATTCGGTGGACATGGGCGGCCGCTTCCAGGTCAAGCACATCTCGGTCAAGCCGGGCGCGTGCCTTTCGTTGCAAATGCACCACCACCGTGCCGAACACTGGATCGTGGTATCGGGCACTGCGGAAGTGACCTGCGACGAGAACGTGTTCCTGCTGTGCGAGAACCAGTCGACCTACATCCCGATCGCCTCGGTGCACCGCCTGCGCAACCCCGGCAAGATCCCGCTGGAAATCATCGAAGTGCAGTCGGGCAGCTATCTGGGTGAAGACGATATCGAGCGCTTCGAAGATATCTACGGGCGCTCGACCCCGGTTGAACGTGGCGTTTCGGTGAAAACCATCGCCCAGTAAAGGGTTTGCCCGAACAGGGTGAACAAGCCCCCGCTCCGCTCGCTGCGTATCCCCATCCGCAGTGAGGGGGGCGGGGGCTTTTTTTGGGAATTGGTTACGTCGTATAAAAGTAAAAGGAATGTCAAAGCCTGGCCAACTTGAAAGCCAATGAAGCCACGGAGTCTGCATTACGCTTCACGATATTGACCCTTTTCTTTAGATCTTGCTGGAACACATCCTTGGCATCCAGCAGGGGTGCCGCCTGCCCCGGATTTTCGCTGCCCCCAATAAGCTGCCCGTATTCAAGTTTATCCCCATCAAACATCGCGTCCGTATCAGGCCCCATATATTCAACAATGCCGAATTGATTGGTCATGAATTGCGATAGAGCGCCTGGGGAAAATTTACCTTTCCTCAACGGCGAACTCTGAAACCAAAAATCCGCAGTTTCCAAGGCAAGGTGGGTCACCTCGTGGACCACTGAGTGAGCGGTATAAATCACATCGGCATTCTCAAGGGACTTCCGGCTAAGCCACATCACGCTCATCCGCTTCTCAGGGGCTTTATCTGAGGGACCTGAAAGAGCGTTGACACTCGCATCCTTAAACTCTGCAAGCCCGAAACGCCAGTCCCCCTGGGGCTCAAGCATATGTGCCAACATACTGCGAATCTGAGCGAACTGTTGGCCAAGGTCAGCGGTCAGACCGGGAAAGCTTCCGATGTCATCGGCCACATCGGCTCCAAATACCTCTCCAAGAACCTTGATAACGCCAGCGCTGAAGGGTGATGTAGAAAGGACCTCGAGCGCCTTATCGACGAATCCGATAGCCATTTCAGTTGCAGTTGTGGCTGTTGCCCTGTAGAGGGGAGGAAAGGATGAAAGCCCTTCCGCCAAGATTTTGCCTCCCATCCTCTCAAAATCTTTATCAACGGTATCCTCCCCGACCATTCCACTTCTATCTTTAAAACGCATGGCGCGGTTATGAACGAATATCCAAACATTCAGGCCATCTGCCATCTCTGCCGGGTCCGGACATATCCACCGTTGCAGCCAAGGCGCATAGTAGCGCGCCCCGTAGTAATACAAACCTGACGCATCCCGTTCTTGACCACTGTAGCGGACGGTCTTGTAGCCAGCTTCGACATGAGTCCGCCCCGCCCACCAGCAGGTCCCACCAAAAGGGTAATAGTGCTCATGGCTAATCAACTGTGCACTGCCATCCAGCTCCAGCGTTGCCGAGCCTAGATGGTTGGCCAGGTTGTAACGGACTTGGTCGTTCGCAATAGCCGAGGGCCGCCCGCTCTGCCAATGCAGGACTCTTACGCTGGCCGTGCCTACTTGTAGAACCAGTGTTTCGAGATGCTCACCCGTAGCGGTGTCGTTGCGGATCTCCAGGCCCGGCAGATAACGCACCTCGGCTGCATGAGTCACCGACTTCGCCAAGCTGCGCCGTACCTTGCGCACGCGCTGGCCAGAGGCGTCATAGCGGTAGTGCTCGCTGTCGTTTTCTGCGCCGTCCCGGATGGCCGGCTCGACACAGTGGAGTTGGTTGCGCCCATCCCAGATCATCCGCTGCCCAGGGGCTAGAAACCGCTGATTGCCGTTGGCATCGAAGCCTTCGATAAAATCAGACTCGCTCGGCGGATGATCCCCGGCCTGCTGCAGCGCACGATTGCTATCGACGGCGACGGCCATGCGGCGGGGGTAATTCTGCCGGCCTACATGGCGCAGTTCGATGAGGTTGTTACCTTCGTTATACTGGTAGGTTTGGGTGTACTGCCCTATTCGGGCGGGATCCGGTGGCAGAGTTTCAAACTCCGGTAATCCTGGCCCACCCAGATGGCCCACCGCCTCCCAGCCCGTGGCTTCGATCAACTGGTACAGGCTGTCATAACGGTAGGTATTGCGCGCTTCGAGCCGCTGGTTGCCGAAATACCGCGGGGGCTGGGCGAGATCTTCGATCTGGGTGACATTGCCAACCGCGTCGTACTGGTAGTTGAGATCTTGCAGCACCTCGCCTTGGCCACGCGTGCTCTGCAAACGCATCAACCAGCCGGTGTCGTTGGCATAGTCATGCCGGATATCGACCCCGTTGCCCAAGGATTCCTTGAGGATTCGGCCGGCGGCATCATGGTCGATTGCCACCAGCACCGGCTGCGGAGCGCCACCCGCCAGGCTGACCGCTGCGGCTTTTTCCCGTCCATCCAAGGCCCTCGAAATAGAACGCCGATGGCCTGCCGCGTCTTGCTGCTCGACCTGCTCCCCCAGCGCGTTGAAGCGCCATTCGCTGATGCTTGGCTCGCGCTCAAGCAGCGCATCACGCTCGAACACCGCAGCCGGCCAGTCCACCACATCCAGCGTCTGCAGCAGGTACTCGCGCCGGCACAGAACTATGCCCTGCACCCCATGCTCATCAAAATGGCGGGTACCCGCCGGATGATCGTGCCGAACCAGTTGACCGCTGCCATTACCGGCCGCATCGCCGTAGGACAGACGCTCCACACAAACGGCCGCTTCATGCACTGCCGTGCCCCGCAAGCAAGCATCGAACTCCCGGCGCCTGACCAGCCCACGCCCATCCCACTCCTGTAGTGCCTGCCCAGCGTCCCCCAGCAAGGTACATCGCCACCCCGCGTCCACGCTGTCGCTAAACAACGGCTGGCCGGTCAGCGAATGAACCACCAGGCGATTGGCACGCTGCCCGCTGGCGCGCAGCCGCGGGTCCCACTGCGCAACCCGCCGGGCCATGGCATCCAGGCCATCGCTGGCGACAAGCGCCACCGCCAGCATCCCATCGCGGCGGGCATATTCGACCGTGCGAACCCTATGCCCACGTGGCTCGTGACCATGCAAAATCGGTGTGTCGCGATGAGGGGTGGCTGACATTTCGCGTCGCCTGGCGATAGGGTAAGCATCAGTGTCCAAGGAAGGCATCAGCGCGGGTAGCTGACAGAACTACTAGGTTGAAGGTAAGAATGCCGGGGGGCAGGGGGATCGTTTTGCCTCCGGGATCACGAGCTCGCAGGTTGGCGCATCGCCGCCCGCCAGCGCCTACGCAGACCCTATTCGCAACCTTGCTGTGGAGTTGGCTGTACGGGCGAGTAGGAGCAACTGTCTGCCGACATCTGTGGCGAACCCACCGACGCCAAGCTCGCAGGCTTCGCCAGCTCCTACCTCGACCGTATTCCACCCCAAAACTGGCGTTGTGAACACGGGCCGAGTAGGAGCTGGCGGAGCCTGAGAGCTTGGCGTCGGCACCTACTGCACAAGCCTTGAGGTAATATTCCAGCCTTTGACACCTGACAAAAGGATCCCGCCCCATGCCCATCGCGCTCATCACCGGCTGCTCCAGCGGCATTGGCCATGCCATGGCCCACGTCTTCAAGAACGCCGGCTACGACGTGTGGGCGACTGCGCGCAAAGTCGAGGATGTCGCCCGTTTGCAGGCCGAGGGGTTCACTGCGCTGGAGCTGGATGTCACCGATTCGGCGGCGCTGCAGGCGCTGGCTGAACGGCTGGCGCAGGATGGCGGCGGCATCGATGTGCTGATCAACAACGCAGGCTATGGCGCTATCGGCGCCTTGCTTGATGGCGGCGCCGAGACAATGCGCCGGCAGTTCGAAACCAATGTATTCGCCCTCGTGGAAGTCACCCGCGCACTGCTGCCAGCACTACGCATTCGCCAAGGCCTGGTGGTGAATATCGGCAGTGTTTCCGGCGTACTGGTCACCCCTTTTGCCGGCGTCTACTGCGCCTCCAAAGCAGCCGTGCACGCGCTGAACGAAGCCATGCGCATGGAACTCAAGCCTCTGGGCGTACGCGTGATGGAAGTGCAGCCGGGCGCAATCGACACCCGCTTTGCAGCAAACGCCGGCGCCCAGGCCGAGCTGACGATTGCCCCGGACTCACCTTGGTGGCCATGGCGCGAAGGCATTCGCTCGCGCTCCCAGGCCTCGCAGACCAATCCAACCCCAGCAGCGGAATTCGCCCAAAAGGTACTGGAAGCCGTGCAGGCCCCTAAAACAAAAGCGCTGGTGCGCCTAGGCAATGGCAGCCGAGCGCTGCCATTGCTGGCCGCCCTCGTCCCAACAGCCTTGCTGGATCGAATCCTGATGAAGAAATTCGGCTTGAACCAACCAGCCAACACCCCAGAAAAAGCCCCAATTCAGCCTTGAATCAGCCACCCCCCATCTCGAAGCTCTGCTTGCGAGTCGGCCTTGGGGTTCCCGCCGATTAGCCATCTGGCCGCGTGGAGGCACGCTGTAGGGGGTGGCGAGGCAGGACGCCGAGCCAGGCACGATGGGCCAGGGACGGCCCGTCGTGGCGTGCCCCCGGAAGCGTGCCGGAGCGCGGGAACCCGTAGCGCAGCGCAGGGCCAATGGCGGGCGGGAACCCCAAGGCCGGCTCGCAAGCAGAGCCACCCCGATATCAAAGCCACCCAGCGACCGCCAAACCAAAGGGGGAACGAACTATTGCAACCGCCCAGCGGCTAAGCGCGGAAAGCGCGGAAAGCGGAAAAATCGTATCGACCGGCCCGCACACAAAAATCTGACAGTTCCATTTACGGATTGAGCTCACACGTACTCGCCGAACGATGCCCCCAGCCAATTCGAAGCACATTTTCGGTGAACGTTCTAGAACAGCCAAATTTGCCATTCAGCTACCGGGATTCGAGCTCGCCAGGGGATCCCACGATTCAGTTTACCGAGCAACACCAGCCAAATCCCGCTCCCCCACCAACCCCAACAACATAATCCGCGTCTGCCCCAACAACACCCCCCGCACCTTCTCCATCCGCTCCCGGTCAATACAATCCCAATCCAGCGCCTTCAACACCTTCCCCCGCAACACCCGAAAGGTCATCACCTGACTGTTGATCGCAAAGGTCCGAATGATGGTTTCCTCGGCATTGGCCGGCATCCCCGTCAGGCGCCCGACCATCGCGCACGTCACCGCGCCAATGCGCAAATGCACCCCGTGGTTGATACGCTCCTGCGCCCCCGGCGGCCCCATGCCGGCCTGCTCACGAGCCAGGAACAAACGCCAACTGGTCGATTGCGGGTTATCGTGAATGAACGCAAAGAACGTACTCAGTACCGCCAGGTAAGTGTCGATCAACTCAGCATCGCTCACCCCCTCCTCCGTCATCCGCTGCTCCGCCGCCTCCACCGCAGGTGCCACCTGCTCCCACACCCGCTTGGTAATGTGCTCCGCACACGCGAAGTACACCCCCTCCTTGTTATCGAAGTAATACTGCAACGCCGGCGCATTCACCCCCGCCGCCGCCGCGATCTCGCGAGTCGAAGCTCCCTCGTAACCCTTCTCGCCAAAGATCGCCAGCGCCGCCTCGACGATCCGCTCGCGGGTCTCTTCACCGCGCTGGTAGCCGCCTTCCGCGGTCGGTTTATGTCGTGCCATGGGAACGCCTGCCCTCTGTACAAAGGCAAAATATATCATTTGACAAAAATTCAGCCAAACTTCAAATTATTCCGACTGGAACATTTTTGGAGCCTGGCATGACTGCCCAGCAAGCTATAACCCCGGCCGCCCAGGCGACACCGCCCGCCGCCTCACGCCGACCGCGCCTGATCCTCACCGTCTTGCTGGTAATCGCCGTGCTCGCCGGCCTCGGCTGGGCCGCCCAATGGTGGCTGGTCGGCCGCTTCATCGAAAGCACCGACGACGCCTACCTGCAAGCCGACAGCATGACCGCCGCCCCCAAAGTCGGCGGCTACGTCGCCGAAGTACTGGTCGCCGACAACCAGACCGTCACCGCCGGCCAGCCCCTCGCCCGCCTCGACGACCGCAAATACCGCGCCGCCTTCGACCAAGCCCAGGCCACCGTAGCCGCGCGCCAGGCCGACGTCGCCAAGGCCGAAGCCGACATCGTCCAACAAGACGCCAGCATCGCCCAAAGCCGCGCCGAACTGCAGGGCGCCGAAGCCGACGCCGGCCACGCCAAGGCCCAGGTACAACGCTACGCCCCCCTGGCCCGCTCCGGCGCCGAAACCGAAGTACGCCTCGCCGACCTGCGCAACGACCAGGCCCGCGCCAGCACCGGCCTCAGCGCCAAGCAAGCCGCCCTGCGCGCCAGCCAGACCCGCATCGGCACCCTGCAAGCGCAACTGCAACAAGCCCGCGCACAACTGGCCGTGGCCCAAGCCAGCGCCGCGCAAAGCCAACTCGACCTCGAAGACACCACCGTGCGCAGCCCCATCGACGGCCGCATCGGCGACCGCAGCGTGCGCGTCGGCCAGTTCACCCAGCCCGGCACCCGCCTGCTCACCGTGGTCCCCGTGCAGCAGCTGTACCTGACCGCCAACTTCAAGGAAACCCAGATCGGCGCCATGCGCCCCGGCCAGACCGTCACCGTGCACGTCGACGCCCTGCCCGGCCGCGACCTGAACGGGCATGTCGACAGCATCACCCCCGGCACCGGCGCCCAGTTCGCCCTGCTGCCGCCGAGCAACGCCACCGGCAACTTCACCAAGATCGTCCAGCGCGTGCCGGTGCGCATCCTCCTTGACATCCCCGCCGACGTGCGCGCCGCCCTGGTGCCCGGCCTGTCGGCAACCGTCGACGTCGACCTGCGCAGCGCCCACCATGGCTGAGGCCACCGTCCCAAGCGCAGCCGCCGCGCCGGCCAAAGCCTCACTCACCGACTGGATCGCCGTCGCCGCCGGCTCCCTCGGCGCCCTGCTCGCCACCCTCGACATCTCCATCACCAACTCAGCGCTGCCGCAGATCCAGGGCCAGATCGGCGCCACCGGTACCGAAGGCACCTGGATCTCCACCGGCTACCTGCTCTCGGAAATCGTCATGATTCCGCTGGCGGCCTGGCTGACCCGCGTGTTTGGCCTGCGCCGCTTCCTCATGGCCATGGCCGTGCTGTTCACCCTCTGCTCGATGTACTGCGGGCTCTCCAACAGCCTCGCGGCGATGATCGCCGGGCGCATCGGCCAAGGTTTCGCCGGCGGCGCCATGATCCCCACCGCGCAGACCATCATCCGCACCCGCCTGCCCCCTGCGCAGATGGCCATCGGCATGACCGTGTTCGGCCTCACCGTGCTGCTCGGCCCGCTGCTGGGCCCGGTACTCGGCGGCTGGCTGACCGAGAACGCCAGCTGGCGCTGGTGCTTCTTCCTCAACCTGCCCGTGGCCTTCGCCTTGATCGCCCTGCTGTGGATCGGCCTGAAGTCCGACAAAATGGACCTCGAACAATTCTTCAAGGCCGACTGGCTGGGCATCACCGGCCTGGCCCTGGGCCTCAGCTCGCTGACCGTGGTGCTCGAAGAAGGCCAGCGCGACCACTGGTTCGAATCGCCCCTGATCACCACCCTCAGCGTGCTGATGGTGATCGGCTTCGCACTGATCGCCGCCGGCCAGATGACCGCGAAAAAACCCATCGTGCGCCTGTCGCTACTGCGCAACGCGCGCTATGCCAGCGTCATCATCATCGTCGCTGCAGTCGGCGCCGGGCTCTATGGCGTGTCCTACCTGCTGCCGCAATTCCTCGGCACCGTGGCCGGCTACAACGCCCAACAGGCCGGCGGCATCATGCTGCTGTCAGGTGCGCCGGCGTTTCTGCTGATGCCGATACTGCCCATGCTGCTCAACCGCTACGACCCGCGCATCCTGGTGATCGTCGGCCTGGGGTTGTTCTTCGCCAGCTGCATGCTCGACATCAGCCTCACCGCCGACAGCGTCGGCCACGACTTCTACGCCTCGCAGATCCTGCGCGGCTTCGCCCAGATGCTGGCGATGATGCCCCTGAACCAAGCCTCCATGGCCGCCGTGGAAGCCCACGAAGCCGGCGACGCCGCCGGCCTCTACAACATGGCGCGCAACCTCGGCGGCTCCATTGGCCTGGCGCTGCTGGGGGTGCTGATCGACCGCCGCACCCACTACCACGACGACGTGATTCGCGAATCCCTGAGCGCCAACAGCCTGATGGGCCAAGACCACATCGCCGCCAGCAGCGCCTCGTACCTGGCGCAAACCGGCGACGCCGGCCTGGCCCAGCTGCAGGCCTACGCCGAACTGGCCAGCACCATCGCCCGGGAAGCCACGGTCATGACCTACAGCGAATCCTTCCTGCTCCTCGGCCTGGCGTTGCTCGCCTGCATCCCCCTGGCCCTGACCCTCAAACGGCGCGCGAAACCATGATGCAACGTACCCTGCTGTCGACCCTGATTCTCGCCAGTTTACTGGGCTGCACCGTCGGCCCCGACTACCACGGCGCGCCCACGGTCGGGGCAAAAACCCTGAGCGCCGGGCGCCTGCCCCATGCCCCGCAGGAAGCCGCGGCCCCGGTGGTCGCCCAGTGGTGGCAGCGCCTGCACGACCCTGAACTCGACGCCCTGATCAGCGCCGCCCTGACCCACAACCCCGATATCGCCTCGGCCCGCGCCGCTCTGGCGCAATCGCGCGCCGGCCTGCGCAGCGAACAGGCCAACGGCATGCCCAAGGGCAGCGCCGGCCTGACCATGCTGCGCACCCGCTCGCCCGACCTCAGCAGCTTTACCGGCGAGAGCGGTGGCGGCGGTGGCCGCGGCCCCCTGACCCTGTACCTCGCCGACTTCGACGCCAGCTGGGAAGTCGACCTGTTCGGCGGCACCCGCCGCGCCGTCGAAGCCGCCTCGGCCAGCAGCGAGACCAGCGCCGCGCAACTGGCCGATGCCCAGGTGCAACTCACCGCGGAAGTGACCCAGGCCTATGTCGAGCTGCGCGAACAGCAGGCGCGGCTGGCGCTGGTGGAGGCTTCGGCCGACATCGAGTCCCAGGTGCTGGACCTGACCCAGCAGCGCCGCAGCCGTGGCGTCGCCTCGCAACTGCAGCTCGAACAGGTGCTGACCCAGGAACAGACCACCCGCTCGCAGCGTTTGCCGCTGCAAGCGCAGATCATCGAGTCGCTGGACCAGCTGGCGGCGCTCTGCGGCCAGGAGCCCGGCGAGCTCGACAGCCGCCTGGGCGCCAGCAAACCGCTGCCCACGCTACCCAGCCAACTGACCGTGGCCGACCCGGCGGCGTTGCTGAAAAGCCGCCCCGACATCCGCGCCGCCGAACGCCAGCTGGCCTCCGCCAACGCGCAGATCGGCGAGAAAACCGCCGACTGGTTTCCAAAACTGAGCCTGATGGGCGACCTGGGTTTTTCCGCCGGCGACCCCTCGCACCTGGTGCGCAAGGACAACGGCACCTGGCTGGCCCTGCCGCGCCTGACCTGGAACGCCCTGGATTTTGGCCGCGTACAGGCCAGCGTCGACAGCGCCAAGGCCGGCCGCGACCAGGCTGAAGCCCAGTACCGCGGCGTCATCCTCGGCGCCCTGCGCGACGCCGACGTGGCCCTGTCGCGCTACGGCCACGACCGCCAGAACCTGGCCCTGCTGCGCAGCATCGAAGACTCCGCCGCCCGTGCCGCCGACCTCACCCGCGAGCGTTACCGCGCCGGCACCGCCAGCACCCTGGACTGGCTGGACGCCGAACGCACGCGCTTCGACGCCCAGCAAAACCGCATCCAGGGCGATGCCCAACTGCTCAAGGATTTCGTCTCGCTGCACAAGGCGCTGGGGTTGGGGTGGCAGGCGTAAGCCGCTTCAGTTGATCTCGCACTGCTTGGCGACCAGGCTGTTATAGACCCAGGAACGGTCGTTCACGCCATCGGCAATATCCTGCAGTTGCTGAGCCTCGGCGCGATGCTTGGCAACGGCCTTGTCCAGGATCGCCTCGGCGTGCGCAAAAGGCACACACAGCAGCCCGTCGTCGTCACCGATCACCAGGTCACCGGGCTCGATGACCATACCGTCGATGGCGATCGGCACGTTGATTTCGCCGGGGCCGTCCTTGTAGGGGCCACGGTGCGTGATGCCCGCAGCGAACAAGGGAAAATCGCTGGCGCGGATGCTGGATGCATCACGAATCGCGCCATTGATCACGATTCCGCCCAGATGCTTCTTCTGTGCATAAGCAAGCATCATTTCGCCGATCAAGGCGTTACTCAGGTCACCGCCGGCATCGACCACGATCACATCACCGGCAACGGCGATATCCAGCGCGTAGTGCAGCATCAGGTTGTCGCCTGGGCGAGTCTTGACGGTCAAGGCCGGGCCGACGAGCACACCCTGGCGATGCATCGGGCGCAGGCGCGCGCCGGCCGCGGTGATGCGGTTCATCGAGTCGCTGATATTGGCGACCGGCACCGTTTTATACCGCTCGACCAAGTCGGCGCTGACCTGTTGCTGACGCTTGAGAACTCTGAATCCGACTGGCATGTGATACCTCGCAATAAGGGCTGGCAGCCGTTTGACTGGCAGCCGAAAGCACGGCTTTAAAAAGCCGGGACAACTACTTGGATTAAAGAGGTAGCCGGTAAGTAGCCGCGGCGACCCCGGAAAACAGCAAACTGCGTTCGGCCACGCTGAAGCCCTGTGTCAACCGTTTGAAGGCATTCCACATCACCCCATAGCCATACATGCCCTTGTCGACCGGAAAGTTGCTTTCAAACATGCAACGCTCCACGCCGAAGGCATCGATGCAGTGCAGTACATACGGCGCCCACAACTCGGCAAGTAGCGTGGAAGTCGGCGGCAACGGCGGGTGCTGAAGTTCAAACCCACACACCTGCATACCCAGGCCGCCGAGCTTGATGCGCACGTTGGTCAGCTGCGCCAGCGAACTGATCAGCGCCGCCCAATCGGCGAACACCTCTGCGCGCTTCCCCGCATAAGGCCCGATCCCCAGCGGCCCGCCCATGTGGTCGACGATGATCACCTGCTCGGGAAAGGCTTTCGCCAGCTCGATGATCTCCGGCAACTGCGAATGGTAGCCCCACACATCCAGGCTCAAACCATGGCGCTGCAGGCAAGCGACGCCAGCCCGAAACTCGGCGCTGGCCAGGATGCCCGCCGGCGGTGGGCTGGGATTGCTCACCACCGCAGGGTCGGGGTGCCAGGCAGTGGTATTGCGCACGCCGCACAAGCGCCGGCCGGCGCGAGCGCGCATCTCGTCGAGCACCCCGTCCACCCCGGCCCCCAGCTGCAAATCCGCCCCCGCGACGATACCGGCATTGACCCGCACCTCACCGTAGTTGCCGCTCGCACTGCAGGCCGCCACGCCATTGGCGAACTCCACCTCGCCCACGCTGCGCAAGGCTACTGGCCGGTCCAGGTCGAACATGGTTCGGCACTGCACGTAGATCGACCCCACCACCTTGTGGCCGCTGGCGTTGATATCCGCCAGATAGTCATCCAACAGGTAGCGGTGACCACTGCGGTCCCACAGATGATGATGGGCGTCGATGATCGGCAACTGCGGATCCAGCGGCGGCTCCTGTACCAACGCCAGCCAGGCTTCACGCACCGGCAGGTGGGGACTGTTCTGGCCCATGATCTCAGTGGGCCCGGATGTCGGCGATGAACTTGGCGGCGCGCGGGTGTTGCGGGTTGCTGAAGAACACCTCGGGCGTGGCCCGCTCCAGCACCTGCCCGGCATCCATGAACCAGATACGGTCGGCCACTTCGCGAGCGAAGCCCATCTCGTGGGTCACGCAGATCATGGTCATGCCTTCGGCGGCCAGGTCCATCATCACCTGCAGCACCTCGCCGACCATCTCCGGGTCCAGGGCGCTGGTGGGCTCGTCGAACAGCATCACCGGCGGTTCCATGGCCAGCGCGCGGGCAATCGCCACGCGCTGCTGTTGCCCGCCAGACAACTGCAGCGGCATGGCATCGGCTTTATGGGCGAGGCCGACCTTGGCCAGCAACTCGTGGCCCTTCTGCGCGGCCTCGGCCCTGGAGCGGCCCAGTACCGTGGTAGGCCCGACCATCACGTTCTCCAGCACGCTCATGTGCGGGAACAGGTTGAACGCCTGGAACACAAAACCGACACGGCTGCGCAAGGCGTTGAGCTGCTTGCGCGAACCATGCACCTCTTCGCCGGAGATCTGGATGCTGCCATCCTGAATCTCCTCCAGCCGGTTGACGGTGCGGATCAGCGTCGACTTGCCGGAGCCCGAAGGGCCGCACACCACGACGACTTCGCCCGCCGCCACTTGCTCGTTGATATCGTGCAGGGCGCGGTACTCGCCGTACCACTTGTTGACGTTCTTGAACTCGATCATTTTGCCTGCCCCAGCAGAATAGTGTCGTTGGTACCCGCCCCAGCACTGCGCTTGCCAACGCCGGCACGCTTGCGCTCGATGGCCCGTTCGAGCCAGTTGGCCAGGCGACTGAGGGAGAAACACAAGACGAAGTAGAAGCCAGCCAGCAAGGCATACACCTGGAACGGCTGGGTCAGCAGTTGGTTGTTGATCTGATAGGCCGCGAAGGTGATTTCCTGAGTGCCGATCAGATAGGCCAAGGAGGTATTCTTGGTAATCATGATGAACTGGTTGAGGATGCTCGGCAGCATGTTGAACAGTGCCTGGGGCAACACCACCTTGCGCATGCATTGGCTATAGCTCATGCCCATCGCCCGCGCGGCCTCGACCTGGCCCGTGGGCACGGCATTGATGCCGGCGCGCACCACTTCGCCCAGGTAGGCGCCCTCATACACCACCAACGCCACCACCATGGTCAGGGTGCCGGAGATGTTGTAGCCAGTCAGCAACGGAATCGCGAAATAGGTCCAGAAGATCAGCAGCAGCAACGGAACCGCCCGGACCACATAGGTGTAGGCCAGCGCGGCATTGCGCAACGGCGTGATCGCCGACGTGCGGGCCAGCCCGATGGCGATCGCCACCGGAAAGGATGCCACCAACGCCGCCAGCGCCATCAGCACGGTCAGCGCCAAGCCACCCAGCGGCCCTTGCGGGTACTGCCCGATCAGCAAGAGGATGCCGTAGTCGTGAAGAATATCCAGCATGCTTACCTCGCCATCCGCAGGTGAATACGGCGCTGCCACAGCGAACCGCAGAGCATGATCAGCCAAGAGCCGATCAGGTAGAACAGGCTCGCGACCGCGAAGGTCTGGAAGGTCATGTACGTCTCGCCTTCGATCTGCCGGGTGATGTACATCAGTTCCCCTACGCCGATGGCCATCGCCAGTGCGGTAGTCTTGAACAACCCCAGCGCCTGATTCACCAACGACGGCGCCGAGGCGCGTATCGCTTGGGGAATCAATACCTTGCGCAGGGTCTGCAGATAGCTCAGCCCCAGCGCCCGGGACGCTTCGGTCTGGCCGCTGGGCAGCGACCGTAAGCCGCTACGCAGGTCTTCACTGGCATAGGCGGCGGCGTTGAGCGTCAGCGCAACGATGGCGAACAGCACTTCACCGCCGTTGTCGTTGATCCAGTTTTGCGCGGCCATGGGCAGCAGTTGCGGAACACCGAAATACCACACGAACAACTGCACCAGGCTCGGCACGTTGCGGTGGTATTCGACGTAGGCGCTCACCAGCCAATTAGTGATCTTTCCCGGAATCAAGCGGATGGACATCAGCACGCACGCCAGTGCGAAGGCCAGCACCGCCGAGACCACGAACAGTTCGAGTGTGAGCGCCATGCCGCCGAGGAAAGCATGAAGATTATCCCCCTGCAGCAGGGAGCCGAAGCCGTTGAAAATTGCCATGGGCACCTCGATCAGGCCGCTGGCAGCGGCCTGGTGGCTATCACTGGAAATCAGCCAGGGGGGTCAGCTTCTTGGCGCGCACCAGCTTGTATTCGCTGGCGTCGCCGTACCACTTGTCCCACAGCGCCTGCAGCTCGCCACTGGTTTCCATGTCTTGCAGGGCCTTGTTTACCGCCTCGGTCAGCGCCGTCTCGCCCTTCTTCATGCCCAGGCAGTTCGGTTCGAAGTGCAGGGCCTGGTCGACGAAATGCATGTTCTCGCTACGGGCGTGGAAGCGGATGGCAGCCGGTTCGGTCATGGCCATGCCCTGCACCTTGCCTTGCTGCAGCGCAAGGAAGGCCGACGGTGCGTCTTCGAAGGCGACCACCTTGGCCTCGGGGATCTGCTGGCGGGCATACAGCTCAGGCGTCGAGCTCTTGATCGCGCTGATGCGCTTGCCGGCGAAGTCGGCGAAGGTGTTGATGTTGCTTTCACCCTTGACCAGGATCTTGATCGGCATCTGATAGTAGGCCGAAGAGAAATCGATCTGCTCTGCCCGCTCCTTGGTATAGCCCAGCGCCGCGGCGACGATATCGGCCCGGCCCGACAGCAAGGTCGGAATGCGCGCACTCACGGCCACCCCTTGCAGCTCCACTTTCACGCCCAGGTGCGCAGCCACTGCCTTGCACAGGTCTACATCCATCCCGACGATTTCGCGGGTGGTGGGATCCTGGTACCCGAGCGGAACGCTATCGGTCAGGGTGGCGCAACGCACCACGCCGCGATCCTTGATGTCTTGCAAGCCATCGGCAAGCACCATCGAGGATGCCATCAAACCGCACAACGCGAACAAAGCCCTTTTCATCATTCAGATCTCTTGAGGAGGAGGGGCAGATAAATTCAATAGCGATCGTTTTAATTATTGGACCGGTACAGGGCCGGTTGAAACTCAGGTCAACGACTGGCAAGCCTCGCGCATGCGCATGCAGCCTTCGATGATGATTTCGGTAGAAGTCGCGAAAGATAGTCGCAGGTAAGGAGACAGGCCATAGGCCGCACCGTCAAGCACTGCGACGTTAGCGACATCCAGCAGGAAGTCACGCACGGCGCCATCGCTATCAAGCACCTTGCCCTCGGCGGTACGCTTGCCGATCAGGCCCGCGCAGTTGGGGTAGGCATAGAAGGCGCCTTCGATCGACGTGCAGGACAGGCCTGGCACTTCGTTCAGCAGCCTGATCACCAGGTCGCGACGGGCGCGGAACACCGCTGCGGCCTCATCGACGAAGGCCTGGCCATGCTCCAGCGCCGCCAAGGCGCCGGCCTGGCTGATTGCCGAAGCGCCGCCGATGCTTTGCGACATCAGCTTGTCCATGGCCTTGATCAGCAGCAGCGGGCCGCCGGCGTAGCCGATGCGCCAGCCGGTCATGGCGTAGGCCTTGGACACGCCATTGATCACCAGGGTGCGGTCCTTGAGCGCCGGCGCCAGCACGCTCGGCGCCGGCAGGGCAACCTGGCTGTAGTTGAAGTGCTCGTAGATCTCGTCGGTCATCAGCCACACGTGCGGGTGGCGCAGCAGCACGTCCACCAGCCCCTGCATCTCGTCGCGGTTGTAGATGGCGCCGCTGGGGTTGTTCGGCGAGTTCAGCACCAGCCACTTGGTGCGCGGGGTGATGGCCGCTTCCAGTTGCGCGGGGGTGATCTTGAAGCCCTGGGTGTCCGGGCATTCGACCACCACCGGCACGCCACCGTTGAGCTTGACGATGTCCGGGTAGGACACCCAATAAGGCGCGGGAATGACGACCTCGTCGCCGTCGTCGATCGAACAGGTGAACGCGGTGTAGATGATCTGCTTGGCGCCGGAACCGACCAGCACCTCGGCCAGGTTGTACTCCAGGCCATTGTCGTTCTTGAACTTGCGCTGTACCGCGGTTTTCAGCGCCTGGGTGCCAGAGGTCGCGGTGTAGCGGGTCTGCCCTGCCCGCGCGGCCTGGGCGGCGGCTTCGATCACCAGGGTGGGGGTGACGAAATCCGGCTCGCCGACGCAGAAATCGAGAATCTTCTTGCCTGCCGCCTCGAGCTCGGCGACACGTGCCTTCGCCGAAACGCTTGCCGAGGGAGAGAACCGATCCAGTTTTATCGAAAGCGGGTACGTCATTGCGGTTGACCTGTGGGTGACTGCTTCGTTGCCCACAAGACTACTGAGGAAAAATTCCTACAAAAAGCGATTTTTTGTTAGATTTATTCATCTCCTTTTCACATGTTTCAGACTATCAGGGGCATGGCGATGATCACCATGAAACAGATCGAGGCCATCTTCTGGGTGGCCAGGCTGGGCAGCTTCGACGAAGCCGCCGACCACCTCAACACCACCCAGTCGGCAGTGTCCAAGCGCATTCAGGAACTGGAAAGCCGCTATGGCCACCCACTGTTCGACCGCTCGCGCCGGCGCGCCCAACTCACCCCTCTGGGGGAAGAGGTCGTGGCCCTGGCGGGAGGTTTGCTGAACCAGCGCGACATCATCCTCCAGCACCTGGAGCGGCCCGAGAACCTGCGGCGCAAACTGCGCCTGGGGGTCACCGAACTGACGGCCCTGACATGGCTGCCCGACCTGATCAGCGGCATCCGCGAGCGCTACCCGTTGGTGGAAATCATTCCGGAAATCGACCTGAGCCCGGTACTCTACGAGCGGCTGTCGAGCAACTCCATCGACCTGATCATCGTGCCCGACATCTTCCAGGACAACCGCTTCAACGCGCAGAACCTCGGCTCGGTGGAGAACGCCTGGATGTGTGCGCCGGCATTGATCGGCGACCGCGACGCGCTGACGCTCGAGGAGTTGGTCAGCCGTACCTTGATCCTCCAGGGCTCGCTGTCAGGCATGGGCATTGCCTACGGCGAGTGGTTCAAAGCCAAAGGGGTCAGCATCACCCGGTCGATCACCTGCAACAATTTGCTTGGGCAGATCGGCCTGGCGGTCTCGGGCCTGGCCACCGCCTACCTGCCCGCCCACTGCCTGAACCACCTGGTGGAGAAAGGCCTGCTGCACAAGCTGAGCGTGACCCCGGCGCTGCCGAAGATCAGCTACAAGGCCATCCACCGCAGCGTCGAGGGCGATCAGTTCATGGCAGACATCCTGGGTATCACCGCTGCGCGCTGCGACTTCTCGAAGTGGGTGATCCAGTGAGCCAGTCGCTCACTGCGCCGGCAACACCTTCCCCGGATTCATGATCCCCAGCGGGTCCAGCGCCCGCTTGATCGCCTGCATGGCCTGCAACGCCGCGCCATGCTCCAGTTCCATGAATTTGATCTTGCCGGAGCCAATGCCATGCTCGCCGGTACAGGTGCCGTCCAGGCGAATGGCCCGTTTCACCACCCGCTCATTGATGCCTTCAGCTTCCTCAAGCTCGGTGGCATTATCAGGATCGACCACCAGGCCCAGGTGAAAATTGCCGTCACCCACATGCCCGACCATGCCGATGAAGAACGACGCATCGGCGATATCCGCAGCGGTTTCAGCGATACATTCGGTCAGCGCCGAGATCGGCACGCACACGTCGGTGCTCCAGATCCGCGCATTGGGGCGCATTGACTGCATCGCGTAATGCACGTTGTGCCGCGCCCGCCACAGCGTATTGCGCGCATCGGCATCCACAGCCGATTCGAAGCTCGTGGCGCCGAAGCCCTCGACGATTTCCCGCGTCAACTCCACCTGTTCCTCGACACTTTTCGGCGAACCGGCGAACTCGAAGAACAGTGTCGGCGCCTCGGCCAGTTGCAGCTTCGAATAGCGGTTCACCGCCTGCACCGTGCGCGCATCCAGCAATTCGACCCGCGACACCGGAATGCCGTACTGAATGATCGCCACCACCGAACTCACCGCCGCCTCGACGCTGGGGAACGGGCACACCGCCGCGCTCAGCACTTCGGGGATGCCGTACAGGCGCAAGGTAACTTCGGTGATGATGCCCAGGGTACCTTCCGAGCCGACGAACACCCGGGTCAGGTCATAGCCGGCCGCTGACTTGCGCGCACGGCTGCCGGTCTTGATCACTTCGCCGTTGGCCAGCACCACGGTCAGGTTCAGCACGTTGTCGCGCATGGTGCCGTAGCGTACGGCGTTGGTGCCCGAAGCGCGGGTGGCGGCCATGCCGCCCAAGGTGCTCTCGCCGCCCGGGTCGATGGGGAAGAACAGGCCGGTGGCGCGCAGTTCGGCGTTGAGCTGCTGGCGGGTGACGCCGGCTTCCACGGTCACGTCGAGGTCGTCGGGGCGCACGGCGACGATGCGCTGCATGCGGCTGAGGTCGATACACACCCCACCCTGCTGGGCCGCGACATGGCCCTCCAGTGACGTGCCGCCACCAAAGGCGACGATGGGCACTTGCTGCGCCGCGCACAGGCGCACGATGGCCGCCACCTCTTCAGTGGTCTCGGCATAGCACACCGCATCGGGCGGCAGCGCGGCATGGTAGGACTCGCCGCGGCCATGCTGTTGGCGCTCGGCCTGGCGCGTGCTCAAGCGCTCGCCCAACAGCTCGCCGAGGGCGGCAATAAGCGCCGGCAGCCGCGGCTGCAAGGCGTTGACAGGTGCATTCATGAGTGGGTCCTTACTGCGGAAGAAGGAAGTAGCGTTTCGGCCTCGTCGACTGCTTCGTCACTGACGGCGCGGTCGGCGCGGCGGGGAATCAGGCTGATCATCACGGCGGCCAGCAAGGCACCGGCGCCGATTACCCAGAAGCCGGCGGTCGGGGTTTCCAGGCGCGCTTCGGCGAACACTTTCAAGGTCGGTGCGACGAAGCCACCGAGGTTGCCGAGGGCGTTGATCAAGGCAATCCCACCGGCGGCCGCGACGCCGCCCAGGTAGCCGCTGGGGAAGGTCCAGAAGATCGGCTGGGCGCTGATCAGGCCCACTACCGAGACGCACAGCAAGCTCACGCCAATCAAGGGCGAGGCATAGCCGGTGGCGATCATCCCCAGCCCGGCGCACAGCAGCGAGATCACCGCAAAGGTCCGCCGCCGGCCGCTGCGCACGGCCATGCCGGGCCAGAACAGGCAGACGATAAAGGCGCAAGTCCAGGGAATCGCCGACACCAGGCTGACCTGCAGGCCGACCTTCATGCCCAGCAAGGTGCCGATCTGCGCGGGCAGGTAGAAGGCGATGCCGTAGCCGCACATGGCGATGAGGAAATAGGTCAGGGCGAAGTGCAGCACCAGCGGGTCCTTGAGCGCCGAACCCAGTTTCAGGTTGCCGTGCACCGCCTTGCGCTGGCGTTCACGCTCCAGTTCGGCGGCCAGGGCATCGCGTTCGTCCTTGGGCATCCAGTGGGCGTCGTCGGGGCGGCTGGTGAGGTAGAAGAAGGCGATCACCCCGACCACCGCCGCGGCCAGGCCTTCGACGATGAACATCAGCTGCCAGCCGTGCAGGCCCCAGAGGCCGTCGAGGTTCAGCAGCGCACCTGACAATGGCCCGCCAAAGATGAAGCACAGCGGCTGGCTGAGGTAGAACAGCCCGAGCATCTGCCCGCGCTCCCGGGCCGGGAACCACAGGGTGAGGTAGAGGATGACCCCGGGGAAGAACCCGGCTTCGGCGATGCCCAGCACAAAGCGCAGGCCGGAGAACAGGCTGTCGGTGCTGGCGAAGGCCATGCACGCCGCCAGCAGGCCCCAGGTGACCATGATCCGCGCCAGCCACACGCGCGCGCCGACCCGGTGCAGGATCAGGTTGCTGGGAATTTCGAACAGCGCGTAGCCGATGAAGAAGATCCCGGCGCCGAAGGCAAAGGCCGCCTCGCTGACACCGGTACTGGCCTGGAACGCCTGCTTGGCATAGGCCACGTTGGCGCGGTCCAGGTAGGCGAGAATGTACATCAGCACCAGAAACGGCATCAGCCGCCAGCGGGCACGGGACACGGCGCGTTGCAGGGGCGTGCGCGCAGGTGCGCTCGCAGTCGTTGCCTGACTCATGGTAACCCTCCCGGCGAGGCACCCAGGGCGGGCGCTCGCGGTTATTGTTGTTGTCTTGGGAACACGGTCTTCAAGCGTAGCCGATCAACTCATTGCCAGCCCGCCATCGATGTTGATTGCCTGGCCGGTCATGTAGTCGGCGGCCGGCGAGCAGAGGAATTCCACCAGCCCGGCGACATCTTCTGGGGTTTGCGGGCGGCCCAGTGGCACCGCTGCAGTGCGCCGCTGCCACGCTTCACCCTGCTGCCAGCCTTCGACTTCGGACCATTCGCGGTCGATCTGCTGCCACATGTCGGTCGCCACCAGGCCGGGGCATACGGCGTTGACGGTGATGTCCGGGGCCAGGGTGAACGAAGCCGACTGCACGATGCTGATCACCGCCGCCTTGCTCGCCCGGTAGTGCGGGATTATCGGCGCCATCGGCCCGGCGCCGTAGCGGCCGGCGATCGACGACATGCAGATGATCTTGCCCCGCGGGCGGCTGTCGGCCAGCGGCGGCTGTTCGCGCATCTGCCGGGCGGCGGCCTGGGTGGTCAGGAACACGCCTTTGACGTTGACGGCGAAGGTCGGGTCCCAGTCTTCCTCGGTGATGTCCATGAACGGCTTGACCTGGATGATGCCGGCGTTGCACACCATCACGTCGAGGCGGCCGAGGGCGGCGACGGTGTCGGCGACCATCTGCCGGCATTGTTCGGCGCGGGTCACGTCGGCGCGAATGGCCACGGCCTGGGCGCCGAGCGCGCGCACTTCGGCGCACACGCTTTCAGCGCCGGCGCTGTCGCGGTCGATCACGGCGATATGGGCGCCCTGCCCGGCCAGGCGCAGGGCCATGCTGCGGCCGATGCCACGGCCGGCGCCGGTGATCGCCACAACTACATCTTTGAGAGTGTGCATGTTGGTTTCCTCGGAATGTGGCGGGGAGTCAGCGGTAGTCGGCCAGGCCGAGCACGTTTTCGTAATCGTGCAGCGACATGCGCTCGGGGGCCTGGTCGAGGACGCCGTCATGGGCCAGGGCATTGGCGAAATCTTCCATCATGCGGGCATAGGCCAAAGTCGAAGCCACCGGGTAATTGAGCAACTTGAAGCCCAACTCGGCGAACTGCGCCACGCTCAGGGCCGGGACCTTGCCTTCGACGTAGTTGAACACCAGCGGCACCGGGATGCTGGCCACCGCTTCGCGCATCTCCTCCACGCTTTGCAGCATTTCCAACAGCACCAGGTCGGCGCCGGCTTCAGCATAGAGTTGGCCACGGCGCAGGGCATCGGCGAAGCCATTGACCAGCCGCGCGTCGCTGCGGCCGATGATCAGGAAATCCTTGCTGTCGCGCGCCTCGACGGCCGCCCGCAGCTTGTCGGCGTGCTCTTCGGGCGAGATCAACCCGAGGCCCTTCATGGCCCCGCATTTCTTCGGCGTGACCTGGTCTTCCAAGTGCACGGCGGCCACCCCGGCGGCTTCGTAGTCGCGGACAGTGCGCTGCACATTGTTGAGGTTGCCGTAGCCCGTGTCAGCATCGGCGATCAGCGGCACACCGATGGCTTCGGCGATGGCGCGGCCGCGGGCGACCATTTCGGTTTGGGTCAGCAGGCCGATATCCGGTGCCCCCAGCAGGCTCGCGGAAAGGCCGTTTCCGGTCATGTAGACCGCCGAAAACCCAGCTTTTTCGATGATCCTGGCGCCCAGCGCATCGTGGCAGCCCGGCGCAACCACCATGCCTTCGCCCCGTAAACGTTGGGCCAGAACAGCAGACTTGCTCATGAGGTGAGTCCTCGGGTTATTGTTGTTCGTAAAATCTAGGGTACACTCACTAGTATCCAATTAACAATAACGCGGTTCTTCGACACGGCCATCGCCGGGGCGAACGAAGCGCACAGGAGATGCCCCATGCTCAGCTCCCCATCCCTGGCGCGCCCGGCGCCCGACCTGCGCGCGCAGGTCATGCGCAAGCTCAACGTGCGTATCGTGCTGTTCTGCTTCGTGCTGTTCATCATCAATTACCTGGACCGGGTCAACGTCGGCTTTGCCGCCCTGGAAATGAACCAGCAGCTGGGCCTGACGCCCAAGGTGTTCGGCTTTGGTGCGGGGATTTTCTTTCTCGGCTACATGCTCTTCGAAGTGCCCAGCAACCTGATCTTGCACAAGGTCGGGCCGCGCATCTGGATCGCCCGCATCCTGGTGACCTGGGGCATCGTGTCCTGCGCCATGGCGATGATCCAGGGGCCCACCAGCTTCTACGTGATGCGCTTTCTGCTGGGCGTCGCCGAAGCCGGCTTCGCCCCCGGCGTGCTGCTGTACCTGACCTACTGGTTCCCGCGCCGTGAACGCGGGCGCGCGGTGGCCGGTTTCATGACCGCCACGGTGCTGTCGTCGGTGGTGGGTGCGCCGCTGTCGGGCTGGCTGATCAGTTCCACCCACGACTTTTTCGGCCTGGCTGGCTGGCAATGGATGTTCCTGATCGAGGGCGTACCGGCGATCATCTTCGGCGTGGTGACCTTTTTCTACCTGGTCGACCGTCCCGACAACTGCCGCTGGCTGGCCCCCCACGAGCGCGACTGGCTGCTGGCCGAACTGCGCAGCGAAGCCGAAGCCGACGGCCCCAGCTCGCTGCACAAGCTGCGCGACCTGGTGCGCGACTCGCGGGTGTGGCGCCTGACGCTCGTGTATATGTTCAACGGCATCGCCATCTACGGCGTGGTGATGTGGCTGCCGCAGATCATCAAGAGCATCGGCGGCCTGAGCACCCAGCAAACCGGCTTTGTCTCGGCCGTTCCCTTTATCTTCGCCGCCATCGGCCTGCTGGCCATCGCCCGCAGTTCGGACCTCAGCGGCGAGCGCAAGTACCACACCGCCGGCGCCGGCTTCATGGGCGGCGCGCTGCTGCTGGCCAGCGCGCTGATGCCCTCGCCGTTGCTGGGTTTCGCCTTGTTGTGCTGCGCGGCGTTTTTCCTCTGGGCGACCCTCGGGGTGTTCTGGACCCTGCCCACGCAGTTCCTGGGCGGCGCGGCGGCGGCCGGCGGGCTGGCGGCGATCAATGGCTTCGCGCAATTGGGCGGGTTTTCCGGGCCGTTCCTGGTGGGCTGGCTGCGCGAGAGCACCGGCAGTTTCACCGTCGCCCTGGTGACATTGGCGCTGTTCCCGATGATGGGTGCGCTGATTTGCATCAGCCTGCGGGTCAAACGTGACTGAGCTAGGCTTGGGTGCTGGGGGTGGGTATGATTCGGTGCTCAGCCCAGCAGCCCCGCCCCGGAACACCATGACCAGCAGCGATGCCACCAAGCCCCTTGCCCTGCGCGTAGCCGACGACATTCGCCAGGCCATCGTCGCGGCGCGTTTCGACCTTGGCGAGGCGCTGTCCGAGGAAGGTTTGGCGGCGGCTTTCGGGGTCAGCCGCACGCCGGTGCGCGAAGCCCTGACGCTGCTGCAGACCGAGGGCCTGGTGAACATCGTGCCGAAATCCGGCACCTACGTGTTCAGCCCCACCGAGGAAGAAATCGTCGAGCTGTGCGAGCACCGCGTCACCCTCGAAATCGAGGCGTGCCGGCGCGCGCTGGAACGCCATCCCGAAGCAACCCTGGCCGCCTTGCAGCACGCCGTGGCGCAGATGGTCCAGGCCCAGGCCGACGATGACATGAACGCCTACGGCGCAGCCGATACCGCCTTCCACCTGTGCTTCTTCCAGCACTGCGGCAACCGCTACCTGCGCGAAGCCTACGAACGCAACCTCGGCCGGGTCGCGGCCTTGCGCACGCACCTGGCCTATATGGCCCGCAACGAGCCAGCGCGCTCGTTCGCCGACCACCGCAAGATCATCGAGCTGGTGGCGGCCGGCAAGCACACCAGCCTGGCCACCCTGCTCACCAAGCACATCCTGCGCACCCGCGAGAACTACATCCTGACCCTGCGCGATCGGCTGGAACGCTCCGGGCCGGCGGTAGAACGGATGCGCCGCAAGCTGGGCCTGTAGCGGTCACACCTTGAAGCGCGCCACCACCTGATTCAACTCCACGGCCAGCCGCGACAGTTCGTGGCTGGAGGCACTGATCTGGTTGGCCCCCGACGAGGATTGCGCCGAAAGGTCGCGAATGTTGACGATGTTGCGGTCGACTTCCCGGGCCACCTGGGCCTGCTCTTCGGCGGCGCTGGCGATCACCAGGTTGCGTTCGGAAATCTCGTGGATCGACGATGCGATGCGGGTCAGCGATTCGCCCGCGCCCTGGGCCAGTTGCAAGGTCGAACCGGCCTGTTCGCGGCTGGCCTGCATCGACGCCACCGCCTCATGGGAACCGCTGCGCATGGCCGAGACCATGCTGTCGATTTCCAGGGTCGACTGCTGGGTGCGATGGGCCAGCGCCCGCACTTCATCGGCCACCACCGCGAAGCCACGGCCAGACTCACCGGCGCGTGCCGCCTCGATGGCAGCGTTGAGCGCCAGCAGGTTGGTCTGCTCGGCGATGCCGCGGATCACGTCCAGCACCTTGCCGATGTCCTGGGAGCGGTCGGCGAGGTTCTGCACCAGCTGCGAGGCGTCCTGCACCTGGGTGCTCAGGGTTTCGATGGAATGCACGGTCTTGAGCACGCGGCTCTGGCCATCCTGGGCGGCGCTGTTGGAGGCGCTGGAGGCTTCGGAAGTGGACACCGCGTTGCGCGCCACTTCATCCACCGCCGAGGACATTTCATTGACCGCCGTGGCAGCCTGTTCGATCTCGGCATTCTGCTGGTGCAGGCCGCGGTGGCTGTCTTCGGTGACGTTGTTGAGCTCGGTGGCCGCCGACGTCAGCTGGGTGGCCGACTGGTTGATCAGGCGCAAGGTGTTGCGAAGGTTGGCCTGCATCTGCTCGAGAGCCAGTTGCAGGCGCGTGACCTCGTCGCGGCCTTCGACCTGGATGCTCTGGGTCAGGTCGCCGGCCGCCACCTGCTCGGCGGTGCGCACGGCGGCTTCCAGCGGGCGAATGATGCTGCGGGTCAGCCACAGCGCCAGCACGATGGTGCAGACCGCCGCCAACAGCACGAAGCCCAGCACCACGTTGCGCGATTGGTTGTACTGGGCCTCGGCGGCCAGGCCCTGCTGCTCGACCTGTTTCTGGTAATAGTCGCCGAGGTCGGCCAGTTGCTTGCCGGAGCCGTCGACCACCACTTTCATGTCCACCAGCAGCAGCTTGTTGAGCGCGGCCATGTCGCCGCGGTCGGCAATCTGGAACGACTGCGCCAGGCCCTGCTGGTACTCGGCGAAGGTCTTACGGAAGGCGTCGTTGAGGGTGCGCTCTGCGGGGGTGTCGACGAACTTGTCGAAGGTCTTCAGGCGCTCGGCCAGTTGCTGGGTGCGGGCGTCCATCTGGCTGCGGTAGGTGGGGATGTTCTTCGGGTGCGGGTCCAGGGCCATGCGCAGGGAGATGGTGCGGATGCGCAGCATGGCTTCGCGGATGTCGCCGACCACGCGCAGGCTGGGCATCAGGTCGCCCTCGACCGTCACTTCACTCTGGCGGATGACCGACATCTGCGACATGGCGAAGGCGCCGAGCACCGCCACCAGCAGGGCGATCAACGTGAAGCCGATGCCCGCACGGCGGGCGATGGTCATATGGCGAAGGGTCATGTCCGAGAGCTCGATAATTATTATTGAAGGGGGGCCCACGACGGAGGTTGTCGTACGACTTCAATTCTATCGGCTGCTCGGACGGCGACTTTAGCCCTTCACACCTCTGCGAGTCGCACCCAGCGCACTTCCTGCGCCGCCAGCCGAATCGCCCCGGCCAGCTGCTCGACGGCATAGGCTGCGGCGAAGTCGGTGCCGCGCGCGCCCTGCCCGGCCAGGGTCAGGAGCAGCTCGTGCACTTCGAGGGTTTTCAGTTCGTTGTAGCCCAGCTGGTGCCCGGCCGCCGGGCTGAACGCGGCATAACCGGGCAGGTGCGGCCCGGACAGCAAGCGCTGGAAACCGGCTTCGCCGGCGCGGCACAGGCGCAGTTCGTTGAGGCGCTCCTGGTCGAACGCCAGGGTGCCGCGGGTGCCGCTGATTTCGAAGCTGAGGTGGTTCTTGTAGCCGTGCTTGAGCCAGCTGCTGCTGACCGTGCCGCGGGCGCCGTTGGCGAAGCGCAGCAAGGCGTGCACCTGGTCGTCGACGCCGATGCTGCGCAGTTCGCTGCTGGCGGTGCTGGCCGGGCGCTGGCGGTGCACCGTCTGGGTGTCGGCGCACACGGCTTCGACATCGCCCACCAGGTAGCGGGCCATGGCCAGCAGGTGGCTGCCGAGGTCGGCCAGGGCGCCGCCGGCATGCTCGGCTTCGCAGCGCCAAGACCACGGCGATTGCGGGTTGGCCATGAAGTCTTCACTGAACTCGCCCTGAAAGCTGATGATCTCGCCCAGCTCGCCACTGGCGATCAGCTCCCGGGCCCATTCGATCATGGGGTTGTGCTGGTAGTTGTAGCCGACGCGGGTGACCACGCCGGCCTGCTGGGCGGCCTCGCTCATGTGCCGGGCCTGTTCGAGGCTTACGGCCAGGGGCTTTTCGCAGTACACCGGCTTGCCCGCCGCCAACGCGGCCAACGCCATGGGGTAATGCAGGTGGTTGGGAGTGGTGATGGCGATCAGGCCGACGGCGGGGTCGTCGATCAGCCGTTGCCAGTCGCTGTGGGCCTGCTCGAAGCCCCAGGCCTGCGCGCACTGGCGGGCGCGCTGGGGGTCGGCGTCGGCCAGGGCAGCGAGCTTGAGCTGGAACGGCAGCTCGAACACCGCGCTGACGTTGCGAAAGGCCAGGGCATGGGCGCGGCCCATGAAGCCTGTGCCGATAAGACCGATACCGAGTTCTTGCATGGCGCGCCACCTTGTTTGGAATTTTTATTTTGGATGGCGAATTTATAGAATATTAATTCCCTTACTGCAAGGCATGGAATGAAATTTCCCCCTTCAGCTGGACGACCAGGCAACGGCGTCGTGGGGGTGCAGGCTCTCGCGGTGCGAGACGAATACCTCGATCCCTTGATAGTCACGACCGACTGCTTCCTGAATGCGCCGCGCGGCATCTTCGACGTACATCAGGTTCTGCCCGTTGAGCTGGGCGAAGGCCTGCTCGTCGGCGCGTTTGACGGCGGTCTGCAGCGGCGTTTGCAGGGCGGCTTCGATACGGTCGATCAAGGCCAGGATGGGCAGTTCATGCGCAGTGACATCGATAGCGACCTGCGCGGCGCTGCGCTGGCTATGGGGTGTCGCGGCAGTGGCGTGCTCGCGCAACCAGCGCGCGACCTGCTGCGGCTCCAGGTCGCTGGTGCCGGCGAACGCATCCAGGAAGGTCTGCTCGACATGCTGGCGCGCGAGCGCGGCGGAACACGGGCAGGTCGACGAATAGCCTACTTCGACCTGCAAACGCAGCCGCAACTGGCCGGCGTGCCAGTGCCCCTCGACGACCACCGGGTAGGCCTTCCAGCCGCTGAGGCCGGGAGTCAGCAACGCCGGCCGGCGGCACAGCAGCTCGAAGCGCAGGCTCACCCGGGCCCGGGTGGAATGGCAGTCGGCATGGCTGGCGACCATGGCTTCCAGGGTATCGCCCAGAGTCGCAGGCGTGAGGGCTTGGGCGGCCAGTTGGTCCAGCAGCCGATACAGCCGAGACATATGGATGCCCTTGATGGTCGGGTCCGGCAGGTCGACCTGCACATCGGCGCGGGCATGAACGGCGTTGACGCTATCGCTCAACAGCAATGGCAGGTCGATGTGCTGCATGCCCACCCAGTCGAGGGGGATAGGGGTGCTGGAGGGTTCGGTGCGGGCGACGTCGGGTAGCAGCGGGTTCATGAGCGAGGGTCCTGGGGATTCGAATAATGTTACTCTATAACATTATTTTGCTTCTATGCTGTCTGTTCGGGCCTCATCGCGAGCGTTGCTCGCTCCAACGGTGTAGCGCCATATTTTTCCGCGGGTTCACGCCGCACCTTTGAGCACAGCTCGCGATGGGGCCCTTGAGCCCGAGCGATTTTTTGAACTGTCGGCTTCGCCCCGCGCTCTACCCTTTCACGCAGCGTCCGCCTGGCGTTCGTGGCCACTGTGCCGCGATTTCAACCTTATGACGAGCTATGCCCATGAATACGATGACGCTTGATGGCGGGAAAACCGGTGCCTCAGAGGCTGCAACGCCAGCCGAATTCCAGAACCAGACCCAATCGCGCGTACAGGAAGGCCAGCCCTACCCCTTGGGCGCCACCTGGGACGGTTCGGGGGTCAACTTTTCGATCTTCTCCGCCCACGCCACCAAGGTCGAACTGTGCCTGTTCGACGCCGAGGGCAAGGAAGAGATCGAACGCATCGAACTGCCCGAATTCACCAATGAAATCTGGCACGGCTACCTGCCCGACGCCCGCCCCGGCACGCTCTATGGCTACCGCGTGCACGGCCCGTACGACCCGCAGAACGGCCACCGTTTCAACCACCACAAATTGCTGATCGACCCCTACGCCAAGCAGATCGTCGGCGAGCTGCAATGGGACGACGCGCTGTTCGGCTACACCATCGGCCACCCCGACGCCGACCTGTCGTTCGACGAACGCGACAGCGCGCCGTTCATGCCGCGCTGCCGGGTGATCGACCCGGCCTTCACCTGGGGCAACGTGCCCAAGCCGGCCGTGCCCTGGGACCGTACCATCTTCTACGAAACCCACGTGCGCGGTTTCACCAAACAGCACCCCAGCGTGCCGGAAGCGGTGCGTGGCACCTTCGCTGCTTTCCATGAAAGCGACGTGGTGGACTACATCAAGTCCCTGGGCGTGACCTCGGTCGAACTGATGCCGATCCACTACTTCCTCGACGACAACCACCTGCTGGAAAAGGGCCTGCACAACTATTGGGGCTATAACACCCTGGCGTTCTTCGCGCCCCACGCGCGCTATATGGCCGGGCAGTCGATCGGCGAGTTCAAGGTCATGGTCTCGCGCATGCACAAGGCCGGCCTGGAGGTGATTCTCGATGTGGTCTACAACCACACCGCCGAAGGCAACGAGATGGGCCCCACCCTGTCGCTCAAGGGCATCGACAACGCCAACTACTACCGCCTGATGCCCGACGAGCCGCGCTACTACATCAACGACACCGGCACCGGCAACACCCTGAACATGAGCCACCCCTGCGTACTGCAGATGGTCACCGATTCGCTGCGCTACTGGACCATCGAGATGGGCGTCGACGGCTTCCGCTTCGATCTGGCGACCATCCTCGGCCGCGAGCCCCATGGTTTCGACGAAGGCGGCGGCTTCCTCGACGCCTGCCGCCAGGACCCGGTGCTCAACCAGGTCAAGCTGATCGCCGAGCCGTGGGACTGCGGCCCCGGTGGCTACCAGGTGGGCAACTTCCCGCCGGGCTGGATGGAATGGAACGACAAGTTCCGCGACATCTCCCGAGCCTTCTGGAAGGGCGATGACGAGATGCTGGGCGACTTCGCCAAGATCTTCCTGGCCTCCGGCGACCAGTTCAACCAGCGCGGGCGCAAGCCGTCGTCCTCGGTAAACTTCATTACCGCCCACGACGGTTTCACCCTCAACGACCTGGTCTCGTACAACGAGAAACACAACGAAGCCAATGGCGAGGACAACCGCGACGGCCACTCCGACAACCGTTCGTGGAACTGCGGCGCCGAAGGCGAGACCGATGATCCAGAAATCATCGAGCTGCGCTACCGGCAGATGCGCAACCTGCTAGCCACCCTCTTCCTCGCCCAAGGCACGCCTATGCTGCTGGCCGGCGACGAGTTCGCGCGCACCCAGGGCGGCAGTAACAACGCCTACTGCCAAGACAGCGAGATCGGCTGGATCAACTGGGACATCAGCGAGAAAAGCGCCGAGCTGCAGGAGTACGTTCGCTACCTGATCGACCTGCGCAAGCGCTACCCGCTGCTGCGCCGCAACCGCTTCTTCACCGGCGAATACAACGAACGCCTGGACATCAAGGACGTCAGCTGGCTGCAACCCAACGGCCAGGAGATGGGCAGCGACCAGTGGAGCGATGGCAACAACCGCTGCATGGGCGTGCTGCTCGACGGCCGCGCGCAGCCGACCGGTATTCGCAAGGCGGGGGCCGATGCTTCGCTGCTGATCATCGTCAACGCCCATTACGATGTGGTCGAGTTCGTGCTGCCCGAAGTGCCGCAGGGCAAGCATTGGGAACTGCAGCTCGATACCAACCAGACCGAAACGGACCTGGGCGATACCTTCGAGTTTGGTAGCAGCTACCAGGTGACTGGGCGTTCGACCTTGCTGTTTGAAATGGCGGTGAGCAAGAAGAAGAAACGCTGAAATGGGCGCGCGGTGACCGGCTTGGTCATCGCGCCGCCATTGCCGCCGCCAAGCTCGCAGGCTTGCGCCAGCTCCTACGACGCCCGTATTCCCACCTGGCATGTGACCTGTAAATACGAACCCTTCATCTGACCTGTAAATACGATCCCTTCATCTGACCTGTGAATACGATCCCTTGTAGGAGCTGGCGCAAGCCTGCGAGCTCTTAGCTGCTGCCACCATCCCCAGTACCCACACGCCCCCAATACCGCTACGATGCCCGTACAAAAATGGCCGTAGCAGGACCCGCCGTGCCGAAAAAATCCAAACGCGCAATGGCCGCCCTGGCCGACCTGCCGCGTGATCTGCCCCTCACCCTCGCCGATGTGGCCAAGCATGCCGGTGTGTCCACCATGACCGCGTCCCGCGCCCTGAACCGCCCGGAACTGGTCAATCAGGCCACCCGCGAAAAAATCCTCGAAAGCGTCCGCGCCCTCGGCTACGTGCCCAACCTGCTGGCCGGCAGCCTGGCATCGAGCAAGAGCCGCCTGGTGGCGATCCTGCTGCCGACCATTTCCCATTCGCTGTTCGCCGGCACCGCCCAGGCGATCATGGACCGCCTCACGGAAGCCGGCTACCAGGCACTGATCGGCCCGACCGGTTATTCACCGGAAAAAGAAGAAGCGCTGCTCGAAGCCGTGCTCGGCAGGCGCCCCGATGGCATCGTGCTGATTGGTTCGCTGCACACCACCGCCAGCCGCGCGCGTTTGGCCGGGGCCGGGATTCCAGTGGTCGAGGCCTGGGATTTGAGTGACCAGCCGTTGGACATGCAGGTCGGCTTTTCCCACGAAGCCGTGGGCGCGCAGATGGCTGGCCATTATGTCGCCAAGGGCTACCGCCGCTTCGCCGTGATCACCGCCGACGACCCGCGCGGGCACCGGCGCTGCCGAGCCTTGGTCAGCGAGCTGGCTTCGCTCGGCATCGCCGATGTGCCCGTTCAGGTGATGCCGCTACCTTCAGGCTGGCAACTGGGCCGCGACGGCCTACGCTGTTTGCTGGCGTGCCAGACGCCACCGCACTTGGTGATCTGCAGCTCCGACACTATCGCCCTGGGCGTACTGGCCGAAGCCGCGAGCCTCGGCTTGCAGGTGCCCACACAGTTGGCGGTGGTCGGCTTTGGTGACCTCAACGAGGCCAGCTACGCCTACCCTTCGCTATCCACAGTCAGTGTGAACGCGGCGCAGATGGGCCGCCAGGTCGCTGAAGCGCTGCTGGGGCGGCTCGCCGATCCGGAGTGCAATCGCGGCCTGGCGGTGGACACCGGGTTCATGTTGCTGGATCGGCAAAGCAGTTGAGGCCGACCTGAGCCGAGTGCAAACCCGGTTACACTTCCCTGGCAAAAGCCAATTGAAAACCATTCTCGATAAAAATATGATACGGGCCCTCTCCCCTCCCCCAGGCAGGTACGCCACGTGTCGGAGTCCGACCTCAGAAGCCTGTTCGCCGCACACTCCAAGGCCTTGCACAGTTCGCTGCTGCACAAGGCCGGCGACCCGCAACTGGCGGCGGACCTGACCCAGGAAAGCTTTCTGCGCCTCACCGAACGCTACGGCAAGGAGCCTATCGACAACATTCCCGGCTGGCTGCACCGCACCGCCCACAACCTCCTGATTGACCATTTCCGCCGCCAGCGCCGCCACCGCACCGAAGGCGTGCCCCATGAAATACTCAATGAAATCGAGGAACCGGGGCCTGGCCTCGAAGAACAGACCATCACCGAGCGCAGCCTCCAGCACCTGCGCGACGCCGTCGCCGAACTGCCCGAGCGCACCCAGCAGATTTTCCGCCTCAACCGCCTCGAAGGCCTGACCTACGCCGAAGTGGCGCGGCGCCTGGGCATCTCCGACAGCTCGGTGCAGAAGCACCTGGCCAAGGCCCTGGCCCACGTGATGCGCCGCCTGCAGGAGCGCCCATGACCAACGGTTTACCGAGTTCAGGCGGTTCGCGCGTCATAGACGACATAACCAGACATCGAGAGCCCGACGTGATCAGCCAGGACCAAGACGCCCAACAGGTTCGTGAGGCCGCCGCCCAATGGGTGGTGAAGCTGGGCGGTGGCCTGTGCGCCGCCGAGCACGACGAGTTGCAGCACTGGCTTGCGGCCGATGTGCGGCACGGCGAGGCCTTGCGGTTCGCCGAGCAGACCTGGCGGGCCCTTGGGCTGCTGGGGTCGCGGCCCGTTGCCACGCCGGTCAGGCCGCGCCGCTTCCTGGGCGCCCTCGGCCTGCTTGGCAGGCGAACGGTAGCGGTGATGCCTGGGGCGTTGTCGGGCCACCCTCAGCATCGCAACTGGCGGCGATACCTGGCTACTGCAGCGGTACTGCTGTTGTTCGTCAGTACCAGCGTACAACTGGGGCCTGCCTTGCTGGTGCCGCTGCTGGCCGACCAAGCCACGGCCAAGGGCGAGATCCGCAGCCTGACGCTGGCAGATGGCAGCCTGGTGCAACTGGACAGCGACAGCGCCATCGCCCTCGCCTTCAGTGCCAGCGAGCGCCGCGTGCGCTTGCTCAAGGGCGACGCCTTTTTCCAGGTGGCGCCCTTGGGTCCAGGCGAAACCCGCCCGTTCGTGGTGGAAAGCGCCGGGGGCAGCAGCCGTGCCCTGGGCACGGCGTTCGTCACTGGCCTGCAAGGCAACGGCGCCTGGACCGGGGTGCTGGAACACAGCGTCGAGGTCGGCCTGCAACAGGCCCCGGCCGCCGGGGCGCAACGGCGCGTGGTGCAACAGGGCCAGAGCGTGCGCTATGACGCCCGCGAGGGCGTACTGCCACTGCCCGGCCTCGACCTCCAACGGGCCACGAGCTGGCGCCGCGGCATGCTGGTGTTCGACGACGTCAGCCTGCAGTCGGTGGCCGAGCGCCTGAACCACTATCGCCCCGGGCATATCGTGATTGCCGATGGCGAGCTGGGGCGAAGGCACGTCAGCGGCATGTTTCGCCTCGACAGCCTCGGGGCAGCGCTCGATACCCTGACCAGCGAACTCAAGGCCAAGCGCCTCGATCTGCCAGGCCTGACCCTGCTCTACTGACCTCTTGCAGCGAGCGAAAGCTCGCGATGAGCCTCCAAACCCTTCCACATCGCCTCCAGATTTTTTTTCATTTTCCCTTACTGGTTTTCACCACGCTGAGCGTCTTTTCATCGAGAGTGATTTTCATTATCGATAAGAAAACGACACAACAGCAGGGAAACACGATGGGGATGAAACACCAGCAGCGTTGGCCACACAGTGGCCTGACCTGCGCAATGACCATGGGCCTGGTGGCCTGCCTCTGTCCTGGCAGCGCCAGTGCCCAAACGCCCGCCGCGGCCAAGGTCGACAACCTGCGCGTGAGCTTCGACATCCCGCCGCAAGCGCTGGCCAGCGCTGTGGTGGCCTTCGCCGAGCAGAGTGGCGTGCAGGTGTTCTTCGACCGCAGCACCCTCGCCGGCCTGCACAGCCAAGGCCTCAAGGGCCAGCACAGCGTACCGGAGGCCCTCGCCTTGCTGCTCAAGGGCCTGCCGGTGAAACACCAGATGCTCGGCCAGCGGCAACTCAACCTCGAACGCCTGCCCGATGCCGCTGCCGCGATGCAACTGGACAGTACCCACGTGCAGGACCTCAGCGACCGCGACAAGGTCTTCGAAGTACCGCGCTCGGTCAGCACCCTCGACCGCGAGCAGATGAACCGCCACCCGGTGCGCAACGTCGCCGACTTGCTGGAAGAAACCGAGGGCGTGTACAGCGCCGTGTCCCAGCGCGACCCCGGCCTGTCGGTGAACATCCGCGGCGTGCAGGACTACGGCCGGGTCAACATGAACATCGACGGCATGCGCCAGAACTACAGCCAGATGGGCCACCAGCAGCGTAACGGCACGATGTATATCGACCCGCAGCTGCTGGGCGGCATCGACATCTACAAGGGCAGCTCCAGCGGCCAGGGCGGTGCCGGCGTGCTGGGCGGCCTGGCCACCTTCCGTACTTTGGAAGTACACGACGTGCTCGAACCGGGCAAGGACATCGGTGGCCGCATTCGCGCCAGCCACGGCCTCGGCGGCGAAGGCAACGGCATGCACTTTTCCGGCAGCACCGCGTTCGGGGTGCGCAACGAGGCGTATGACCTGGTCGCCGCCTACAGCGAGCGGCACCTGGGCGAGTTCTATGGCGGGCGCAATGGCACTGCGAACCTGAGCGATGTCATCGGCTATCAGGAGGCGTATCCGGAAGCGGGCAAGCAGTGGCTCAAGGACAAGGCCAAATACACCGACTCGGTGCAACGCTCCTATCTGATGAAGTTCGGCTTGAACCTGCCGAACGACCAGCGGCTGCAACTGAGCCAGATCAATACGCGGATCGGCTACAACGACGCGACCTGGCGGGCCGCCGAGTCGCAGGCGGCTGGGGAAACCATCTACCGGCTCAATGGCAGCAGCCAGGTTGAAAGCACCAGCACCGGGCTGGATTACAGCTACAACCCGGACAGCGAACGGGTCGATTTCAAGGCCAAACTGTATTACGCCACCACCCGCAATTTCCAGGACAACGCGGTGACCTTGACGCTGCCTGGCAGCGTGAACCATTACCGCACGGATACGGTGGGGTTGCAGGTACAGAATACCTCGCGGTTCGGGCCGGGTGGTTGGGGCGAGCTTGATTACAACTTTGGTGGGGAGTTGTTCAGGGATCAGTTCAAGCCGAGCAGTTATGGGGATATGGATGGGCTATCCGAAAAACCATACGCTGATGGCGTGGACCCCGAAGGCGAGCGTCTTATGGCGAGCCTGTTCAACAATATCACCTGGAATTACAAGGACTGGCTTACGGTCAGCGGCGGGCTTCGGTACGACCACTATCAAATGAACGGCACTGCAGGGATGACCAATGCCGGGGCAGTTGAAGGCGAATATGGCACCCAGGGTCTGACTCAGATGTTTGATGTAGATGAGAGTGAAGGCCGTTTTTCCCCGTCGATCGGACTCGCGCTCAAGCCCGGCCCCGACTGGTTGCAACTGTACGCCAACTATGGAAAAGGCTGGCGGCCACCCTCAGTCACCGAGGTGTTTACCAGTGGCCGGCCCCACGGTGGTAGTTTCGAACGCGTTTACCCAAACCCCTACTTGAAGCCGGAGCGGTCAAGAGACTGGGAAGTAGGCGTCAACATTTTCAAGGACTCCCTCTGGCTGGATGGTGATCGATTCACGGCTAAAGTGGCGTATTTCAACACACGGATCGAGAGTTTCAGCTTTCTTGACATGGCGGTCGACCTGCCCAGTTCAACGGTGCCTTTCGTGGGTACCCGCCTGGCATACGTCAACAATCTTGAGACGACCCGCTTTAGGGGTCTGGATTACAAGGTAGGCTATGACGTGGGGCGCTACTATGCGGACCTTACATATACCCACATGATTGGTTCGAATGAATTTTGTGCACCGTTCTCCTACTTGGGTAGCGCATTAAAACTGGATTCATCCGATTACCGAACGGAAAGCTTTACGACCACGACAACACTGGCTTCCGGAAGAGTCGTCACTCGGACGCAGAATCGAAAAACTTATAAGTACGTCGCCGACGATGAGCGTAACCGGCAAGTCTTATGCGGCTCAATCATGGGGAATGCTAGCTACATGCCAGCGGACCGAGGTGCGCTGACGCTCGGCACCCGACTGTTCGAGCGAAAATTGGATGTCGGGGTGCGCATGCGCTACAGCAAAGGCAACTCCAAGGATTTCAAAGACGCCAACTACGACACGCTAGACCAAGCTCTATGGCCACGTTATCAGGTCTATGACGCGTACATGAGTTACTGGCCCACACAGAATATCAACCTGGGGTTGCTGATCGATAACTTCACGGATCAAGCCTATATCACCGCCATTGGTGATCTTAACAACCAGACTTTAGCACGGGGCCGAACACTTGTAGGCTCGCTCGAATATCGCTTTTAGGACTCGCCGCGGTTAAAGGGCTGACCCGACTCTTCCAGATTTTCCTTGAAGCAAGAACCCGGGGCACACCGGAACGTGTGTCAATAAAACCAATGAGGTAACTGCAATGAGCGCTTTGATCACTACCACTGCTGACAACGCAACTTTCACCATCGCCGAACTGCTCGAAATTTGGGTAACGGATTTTGGAAGTGCTGCCCACGGCTCTGCCAACACCGGTGGATTCAACACGGGTGCCCTCGCGGGTACTCAATACTCCACCAATAACGCCGCCGGTACCTACGCCTACATCGCTGAAAGCGATACGAGCTTGAGCTATAACATCCAGACCCACGTTGTAACCGGCAACCTTGATAACCTGAACCTGGGATCCGATCTGAGCGCGAGCAGCATCGGTACCAGCAGCGGAACTTACACCCTGGCGAACGTATCGGCATCCCTCACCGACCTAGACTGGAACGCCACCACCACAAACGCCGCCCTCGCCGACCTGCAAACCGTCAACACCAGCACCGCCACCCCGGTACTGGAGCAGATCTCCGACCTCCTCGCCGGCCTGTCGTCGTCCTTCGCCGACGCCGTCAGCGCCTACAACAACCTCTACGACAACGACCCGGTGTACAGCTTCGACACCATCACCCTGGAGCAACTGGCCCAGGTCGATGCCGCCGAGCTGACCACAGTCGGCAGCGCCGCCTTCACCGAATCGGAACTGGCCCTGGCCGCCTGATTCCCGTGGCAATAAAAAGCGGACAAGGTTTGCCCCTTGCCCGCTGCGCGTTACCACCGTCGCGGCCGAAGTTTCTCAGGCCCAGGCCGCGACGGGCTTGATTCTCGAGAGCGTCCGCAGACGCGTCAATGCCTTTATCGAATTCAGGATGAAACCGTGAAATCGCCCACCTCTCGTTCCAGCAACGAAATCCTCCAGACCCTAGGCCACTTTCGTTCCGGTTTCATTCACCTGGGGCTGTTTTCAGCGGTGCTCAACTTGCTGATGCTGGCTCCCGCGATCTACATGCTGCAGGTCTACGACCGCGTACTGGGCTCCGGCAACGCCATGACCCTGCTGATGCTGACCCTGATGGTAGTCGGCCTGTTCGCCCTGATGGGCGTGCTCGACTGGGTGCGCAGCCTGCTGGTGATCCGCCTCGGCTCGCAGCTGGACATGGCCCTCAACGGCCGGGTGTTCGCCGCTACCTTCGAGGCCAACCTCAACCACCCGCAGCAAAGCAACGTGCAGCCGCTCAACGATTTGACCCAGCTGCGCCAGTTCGCCACCGGCAACGGCCTGTTCGCCGTCTTCGATGCGCCGTGGTTTGCGCTGTACCTGGGGGTGATCTTCCTGTTCAGCCCCTGGCTCGGCCTGCTGGCGCTGAGCGGCGCACTGGTGTTGCTGGGCGTGGCCTGGCTCAACCAGCGGCGATGCCGGGCGCCATTGGCGCAGGCCTCCAGGCTGTCGATCGCCGCCAGCCAGCAGGCCGGCGCCAACCTGCGCCAGGCCGATGCCATCGAGGCCATGGGCATGCTCGGCGCGCTGCAGCAGCGCTGGTTTGCGCTGCACCATGGTTTTCTTGCCCAGCACAGCCTGGCCAGCGAGCGCGCGGCGGTGTTCAGCGCCTGGGCCCGCTATGCGCGCCTGGGCCTGCAATCGCTGGTGCTGGGGCTCGGCGCCTGGCTGGCGCTGGACGGGCAGATCAGCCCCGGGATGATGATCGCCGGCTCGATCCTGATGGGCCGGGTGCTGGCGCCCATCGACCAGTTGATTGCGGTGTGGAAGCAATGGAGCGGTGCGCGCCAAGGCTACGAGCGCTTGCTCGATCTCTTGCAAAATTGCCCCGCGCGCGCGCAGAACATGCCGCTGCCGGCACCGGTCGGTCACCTCGCGGTCGAGCAGTTGAGCGCCTTCGCGCCGGGCTCGCGCACGCTCTGCCTGCAGCAGCTGCACTTCAACCTCGTTGCCGGGCAGATGCTGGGCGTGCTTGGCGCCTCGGGTTCGGGCAAATCGACCCTGGCCCGCCTGCTGGTGGGGGTCGCCGCGCCGCAATCAGGCAAGGTGCGCCTTGACGGCGCCGACCTGCAGCAATGGGACAAATCGGCCCTCGGCGGCCATATCGGCTACCTGCCGCAAGATGTGCAACTGTTCGCCGGCAGCGTCGCCGAGAACATCGCCCGCTTCAACACCATCGACCATGAGCAGGTAGTAGCCGCCGCGCAGCTGGCCGGCGTGCACGAGCTGATCCTGCGCCTGGCCCAAGGCTATGACACGCCGCTGGGCGACAACGGCGCCGGCCTCTCCGGCGGCCAGAAGCAGCGCATCGGCCTGGCCCGCGCTTTCTATTGCCTGCCGGCGCTGATCGTGCTCGACGAGCCCAACGCCAACCTCGACGACGCCGGGGAGAAAGCCCTGCTGGCCGCTATCGCCCGCATCAAGGCACTGCCACGCACGCTGGTGCTGATCACCCACAAACCGGCGCTGCTGGCCGGCGCCGAGCAACTGCTGGTGTTGCATGGCGGCCAGATGAAGGCCTTCGGCCCGGCGGCCCAGGTGCTGCAGGCACTGCAGCCGCGCCCTGCACCAAAGCCCGCCGCGCTGGCACCAGTCAGCACGAACTACAGCACTTCGAGCCTCTGACCCCATGAACGCTTTCGACACCGCAAGGCACGCCACCGAGGCGCGAGCAGCTGGCAGCAGCGCAGCACTGTCCCAAGTCCTGCCTCTCGACGCCCGCCGCCACACCCGCTTCGGCGTCTGGCTGGTAGTCGCCGGCTTCGGCGGCTTCCTCCTCTGGGGTGCCCTGGCGCCGCTGGACAAGGGTGTGCCCGTGGCCGGCAAGGTGGTGGTCGCCGGCAGCCGCCAGGCCGTGCAACACCCCCTCGGCGGCGTGATCGAGCGCATCCTGGTGCGCGACGGCGATCAGGTGATCGCCGGCCAGGCGCTGGTGCAGATGGACGCCACCCAGGCCCAGGCGCAACGCCAGGCCCTGCAAGTGCAATACCTCAACGCCCGAGCCAACCAGGCCCGCCTCACGGCCGAGCGTGACGGCCTGGCGCAGATCGACTTCAGCACCTTCAGCCACGCCGACGGGCCTTGGGCCGACAGCACCCTGGCCCTGCAAACGCAACTGCTCGGCAGCCGCCGCCAGGCGCTGAACCTGGAAATTTCCGCGTTGCACAGCGGCATCGCTGCCAGCCAGGCCAGCCTCGAAGGCCTCGCCGGCACCCTGGCGGCGCTCAAGGACCAGCGCGCCGCCCTGCTCGAGCAACTTCACGGCCTGCGCGAGCTCGCCCGCGACGGCTACATTCCGCGCAACCGCCTGCTCGACAATGAACGCCTGCTGGCCCAGCTCAATGGCAGCATCGCCGACACCCTCGGCAACCTCGGCGTCACCCGCCGCCAGATCGAGGAACAGCGGCTGCGCATCGGCCAGCGCCAGCACGAGTACCAACGGGACCTGCGCCAGCAGTTGAGCGAGCAGCAGGCCAGGGCCGAGGAACTCGCCAGCCGCCTGCGCAGCGCCGACTACGAGCTGGTCCATACCCGCATCCTCGCCCCGGCCAGTGGCACGGTCGTCGGCATGAGCGTGTTCACCCACGGCGGCGTGCTCGCCGCAGGCCAGCAACTGATGGAAATCGTGCCGCGCAATACGCCGTTGCTGATCGACGCCCGCGCCCCCGTCGAACTGGTCGACAAGCTGCACCCCGGCCTGCCGGTGGAGTTGATGTTCTCGGCCTTCAACCAGAGCAGCACGCCACGGGTGGCGGGCGAACTGACCCTGGTGTCCGCCGACCGCCTGGTGGACGACGCCAGCCAGCAGCCCTACTACCAGATTCGCGCACGGGTCAGCGACGAAGGCCTCAAGCAGCTGGCCGGTCTCGACATCCGCCCCGGCATGCCGGTGCAGGCGTTCGTGCGCACCGGCGAACGCTCGCTGCTCAATTACCTGTTCAAGCCACTGACCGACCGCCTGCACTTGGCGCTGGTGGAAGAATGATCAAGCCGCTGCTGTGCCTCATCGCCCTGTTCTACAGCCTGCCCGCCCCGGCCCTCGGCCTGCTCGACGCCTACGCCCTGGCGCTGCGCAACGACCCGACCTTCCAGGCCGCCATCCACGAACATGACGCCGGCCAGGAAGACCGCAACCTCGGCCGCGCCGGCCTGTTGCCCACGCTGTCCTACAGCTACAACAACGCTCAAAACCAGTCTGAAGTCAGCCAGGCCGGCCAACGCAGCGATCGCGACTACCGCAGCTACTCCTCGCTCCTGAGCCTGCAACAACCACTGTTCGATTATGCCGCCTGGATCGAGTACCGCCAGGGCGTGACCCGCGCGCTGATGGCCGACCAGCGCCTGCGCAGCCGCAGCCAGGCACTCGCCGTACGCCTGTTCCAGGCCTGGAGCCAGGCGCTGCTGGCGGGTGAAACCCTGGCCCTGAGCCAGGCCCAGCGCCGCGCCCATGCCGAGCAGCTGCAACTCAACCAGCGTCTGTTCAAGGGCGGCGAAGGCACCCGCACCGACGCCCTGGAAACCCAGGCCCGTTACAACCTCGCCGACGCCGAAACCCTGGAAGCCCAGGACAACCTCGACGCCGCCCTGCAGGATCTGCAAGCGCTCCTCGGCGAGCCCCTGGCACTGGCGGACCTCGCCGCCTTGCGCGACAGCTTCCGCGTCCAGCCCCTGAACCCCGAGCGCTTCGAACAGTGGCGCGACCTGGCCGTGGCCGACAACCCCGAGCTGGCCAGCCAACGCCACGCGCTGGAGGTCGCCGAGCAGGAAATCGCCCGCCAGCGTGCCGGCCACCTGCCGACCCTGTCGGTGTACGCCAACACCCGCATCACGCGTTCGGATTCCGAAAGCAGCTACAACCAGCGCTACGACACCGACAGCGTCGGCCTGCAGATCAGCCTGCCGCTGTATGCCGGTGGCGGCGTCCAGGCCGCCACCCGCAAGGCCGCCGCCGCACACGCGCAGGCCAGCTTCGAACTGGATGCCCGCCGCAGTGCCTTGCTCAACGACCTGCGCAAGGCCTTCAATCGCAGCGCCAGCAGCCTGGCCAAGGTGCGCGCGCTGGAAACCGCCGACCAGTCGGCCAGCCGCCTGATCGAAGCCACGCGCAAGAGCATCGCCGGCGGCGAGCGGGTCAACCTCGACCTGCTCAACGCCGAACAGCAGCATTACAGCGTGCGCCGCGACCTGGCCGAGGCACGCTATGGCTACCTGCAGGCCTGGCTGCAGCTGCGCTTTCTCTCGGGGCAGCTGGCGATGGCCGATCTAGAGCAGTTGGCTGGGTATTTCGGCGCAGTGCCACCGTGAAGCCGCACGCCCTGCACTCACCCATGCAACAACAAATGCCCGCCCAGCAACGCCATCCCGACAAAGAACACCCGCCGAAACAACGCCGCACTGATACGCCCCCGCAACCACTGCCCGGCCAACATCCCCACCAGCGCCGGCAACACCGCCAGCAACGAAGCGCCCATCTCGGCGCCACCCAACTGCCCATGCCACAGCAGGCTCCCGGCCAGCGCCAGGGTCGACACCGTGAACGACAGCCCCAGCGCCTGCACCAGTTCGTCGCGGCTCAAGCCCAGCGCGCCGAGATACGGCACCGCGGGAATCACGAACACCCCGGTACCGGCGGTGATCAGCCCAGTCAAGGCCCCACACAACGGCCCCAGCCAGGGCTCTCGAGACTGCGCCACATGCAGCGTCGGCGCGAACAACCCCACCAGCGCATAAAGCAACAAGGCCGCGCCCAGCGCCCGCGTCACACCGGCCCCGGCGCCCAACCCCAAGCCGACGGTCCCCACCGCCGTGCCCAGCAGAATCGCCACCTGCATCGGCCACAGCCGCACCAGCAACGCCCGCAGGTGCCCGCCGAACGCCAGCTGCCAGAGATTGGTCAGGGTCGCCGGCACGATCAACAAGGCCGCGGCCTGCGCCGGGGCCATCGCCAAGCCGAGCAGGCCCATGGAAACCGTCGGCAGGCCCAGGCCGATCACGCCCTTCACGCCGCCGGCCAGAAAAAACGTCCCTAACACCAGGATTGAAAGCGCCAGCCCCAATTGCTGGTACAGCCCGAATACTTCAGTCATCAGCACCCACACCCTGCATCACTGGTTGGCCTTGAGCGTTTCCAGCATGGCGATGCTGGCTAACTGGTGAACCTTCTGGGTGGGGTGCCATTCGTCCCAGTAGTAGTGGGCATCCGGGTTGGCACACACCGGCAGCACCTTCGGGTAAGTGGCCTGGCACGGGCTGTTGATTTCTGTCAGGCCGGCACTGGCGGCATCGGCGCGCAGGCGGTTGCTGAAGGCCAGGTGATCGAAGTAGCGCACGTCCACGCTCTGAGTCTTCGCCAGTTCGGCCAGCACCAGCGGCAACTGCTGCGCCAGAATCTGTTGGTACACGGTGGCCTGCTTCACCTGTTTACCGGCGACCACCGCCGGCACGTGGGCCAAGTCCGTGGTGCCCACTACCAGCACGTGTTTTGCGCCAGCGCCTACCAAGGTTCGCGCAGCACTCTGGATATTGCCCAGACTCGTATGGGCGAGGTCCTCGACGGACTCCTCATGGTTCAAATCGCCCCATTCGAAGAAATCGTTGGCCGAGACGAAAATAAAGTACAACGCCTCTGGGTCAGCCTTGTGCTCCGGCGCCGCCTGCAGATGGTCGGCGATCTGCCCGAACACTCCGGTATTGCGCGCCGGCTCCATCCACGCGTAGTAATTGTCGTCACCACTCTTGGCGCCGCCAATCGCGTAGTCGGTCAGCGGCACATTCAACGCCTTGGCCAAGCCCTCCACTGCCGTCGGCCCGTTGCTCCAACGCCCCTGCCAGTACAAGGGGCCCGGAACCACAGAAGCATCCTTGACCTTCTGCCCCACCAATTCCTCGGTAAACGCCTGCCCCGCGCCATTGTCGGAATAACTGTCGCCGAAGGCGTAGAGGTGGTCGTATGAGGGGGCGGCGAAGGCGGAGTGGGTAGCGAGCGCAAGCAAGGCGGCAACAGCGGCGCGTCGAATCATGAAAGAGTCTCCCGGGATTTGGCTACAGCGTAGCGGGAATGGCAGGCGCTACCGAGAGAAATTGGTGTGAAATTCGACGCATGCATCGCGGATCATGTACTTCAGCGGGAAGTGCTTCCCTATTGGTAGCTGTAAGGTCATGCCGTACAAAGGCGTTGCCCACCGTCATGCATGGCCTTAAACTTATAATGATCAAGAGCTTCCGACACAAAGGCCTCAAGGCCCTCCACTCAACGGGCAGTGCCAAAGGCGTGAAAGCAGATCATGCACCTCGCTTACGTCGCCTGCTGGCTGCACTGGATCAAGCGAAATCCCCGGAGGACATGAATCGCCCCGGGAACCGGATGCATTCGCTGAAAGGGTCTTTGGCTGAGTTCTGGTCGGTATCGGTCTCGGGCAACTGGAGAATCATCTTCTGTTTCGACGGCCCAGACGTCATTTTGCTCGATTACCTCGACTACCACTGAAAGGAGTCAAGCCAATGCCCATGTTCAATCCACCCCACCCTGGCGAAGCCTTGCGCGAGGACGTGCTGCCGGCGATCGGCATGACCATCACGGCCCTTGCACAGCATCTGGGATATTCGAGAGGCCAGCTGTCGACCGTGCTCAACTGCCGCGCAGCGCTCTCAGCGGACCTTGCCTGGCGCTTGGAGATAGCCGGCCTGGGCAGCGCCCGCATGTATCTCGCCGAGCAGGCTGCGTATGATCTGTGGCAAGCACAGCAGCGGGAAATTCCTCCCATCGCGCGCTTGAACATACCGACGCAGCCCGAGCCATTCGTCGCTGCTGAACATTAAAGTCGCAGGAGCCCTTGATGGCCAGCAAAACCCACTCGTACGACGTGCAAGTCACCTGGACCGGTAACCAGGGCACCGGTACCGAAAGCTACCGTGGCTACAGCCGCGACCACGTGATCGAAGCCGCCGGCAAGCCCGCTATCAACGGGTCATCGGACCCCAGCTTTCGCGGCGAACCCACGCGCTGGAACCCTGAGGAATTGCTGCTGGCCTCGCTGTCGGCGTGCCACAAACTTTGGTATCTGGGCCTGTGCGCAGAAGCGGGCATCAGCGTCCTGAGCTATGAGGACAACGCTACCGGCAGCATGGTCGAGGAAAGCGATGGCGCTGGGCAATTTACCCACGCCACGCTGCACCCGCGCATCAGCCTCGCGCCAGGCAGCGACCTGGAGAAGGCGCTTGCCCTGCACCACACTGCCCATGAGAAATGCTTTATCGCCAGGTCGGTCAATTTTCCGGTGACCTGCGAGCCTGAGCTGCAGATCGCGCCGCAGTAGCGCTGACGAATTGCTTTTGCGGACGCTGGGGGGTATCGGGCAAGCTCCCTCAGCGCGCCCTGCCTTTCCAGGGCGCGTACTCCACTCCCACCAGACCACGCGCCACGCCCGCCTCATCGGTGGCAAAACCCGGCATCTGCTTCAAGTCCAGAGCATTGCAACGGCCCGTGAGCAGCTGCTGCAACTGGGCATCGAACTTGAACGCATCGGGCCGCATGCGGCTCGGTTCCAGGCTCACCAGGCAACCCTCCACTTTGCCGTCAGCATCGGCCTGGTAGCGAAAGCCTGCGACGCCAATGCTCTTCGGTGACTGGCTGGCGAATACCCGATCCCAGAAGTATTGGCTCTGGGCTGCGTACTGCAGGCGCTGCTGATGCCCTACGTCGTTGGGATATTCAGTCGCTGAAAAAACTAGCGGAGCGTGGATTTCCGCCGTGCCATCGGCATCGAAGAAGGCCTCAGGAACCTTCGGATAAATCATGTTCCAGCATTGCCGAACCGCCAATTGCGACAAAGCCTGCGGGCGCGGGAAGCCTACCGCGGAAGGATGGCGGCTTTTGCGCGCCTCGCAGGCAACAGGTTCACTGGCGCGGTTGAGGATGATCCGTAGATCGAGCCTGCCAGACAGGTTCTGCACATTGGCAGCCAGTAATTGCGGGATCAGGACACGCTGCATGTCCTGTGTGAATGCATCCTTGACGCTGGGCGTGCTCTTGGATGGCGGGGGCGTAGTTTGGCACCCCGCCAGTGACAGGCTGCCAGACAGTATCAAAAAAGTGAAAGAACAGATTTTACCGGAGATATAGACCATGTAGCGCTTCCTTGATCAACGCCTTGGACCGTCATGTCCAGGCTGAAAACGCCACAAAGTCTACTCGGCCCCTAAATTCCCAAGGGCCATCTCCCGGTCAAATCACCCCGCAAAATCCGCAACGGACATCCGTTATCAAACACGTCAAACCAAGTTAAACCCTGAACTGCCGTAACAGCCCATTCAACTGCTCGCTCAACCCGCGCAGCTGCACGCTCGCCGCATTCGACTGCTCCGCCGCCTGCGCCGCACTGTGCGAGAGCTGCGCCGCCTGGGTCACGTTCTGGTTGATATCCTCGACCACATGGGACTGCTGCAGCGTGGCGCTGGCAATCGACGCATTCAGCCCGTTCAAATTGCTCAACGCACTGCGAATCGACGTCAGGCTGCTGCCCGCCAGATGCGCCTGCTCGATGGTCAACTGCGACGCTTTGCTGCTGTCGCTGATCACCTTCACCGCCGCATCGGAATGCCCCTGCAGGCGCTCGATCATGCCGTGAATCTCCGCCGTCGACTTCTGCGTGCGTTGCGCCAGCAACCGCACCTCATCCGCCACCACCGCAAAGCCACGCCCCTGATCACCCGCCCGCGCCGCCTCGATGGCCGCGTTCAAGGCCAGCAGATTGGTCTGCTCGGCAATCGAACTGATCACCTCCAGCACGCTACCAATCTGCGTACTCTCGCTGGCCAGGGTGCGAATCACCTCCACCGCCTGGCCAATGGTCCCGGACAGCTGGTCAATCTGCCGCAGGCTGCTATCAATATTGGCCTGCCCCTGCGCCGCTTGGCTCTGCGCATCGCGCATCTCGCTGGCCGCCTGCTCGGCGTTCTTGGCCACATCCTGCACGCCATAGGTCACCTCATTGACCGCCGTAGCCACCAGTTCCATCTGCTGCGACTGTTGCTGGCTGCGCGCCTGCGCCTGGTCGGCATTGCTGCCCAACTGATCCGAAGCCTGCCCCAACCCGGTCGCCGACTGCTGCAACTCCCCCACGACCCGCCGCAGCTTCGCAGTAAAACCGTTGAAGTGCCGCGACAGCTGAGTAATTTCATCATTGCCATCAGTGGCCAGGCTGCGCGTCAGATCGCTCTCGCCGCTGGCGATATTGGCCATGGCCTGCACCGCCGAATCCAGCGGCCGCACGATGCTGCGCCCGATCAGCAACAGCAGCACCACCATCACCAGCACGATCCCCGCGGCGATCGAGGCTGCCTTCCACACCTGCTGGCGGAACTCGGCCTGCACATCATCCACATACACGCCAGAGCCGATGATCCAGCCCCAAGGCTGAAACAGGCTGATATAGGACGTTTTCTCCACCGGCTCGCTGGCACCCGGCTTGGGCCAACGATAATTGACCATCCCGGCGCCCTTGGCCTTGGCCAGGGTCACCATCTCGTTGAACACCTGGAAGCCGTCCGGGTCCTTGATGCCCGAGAGGTCCTGGCCGATCAGCTTGGGATTCGCCGGATGCATGATCATCACCGGCCGCAGGTCGTTGATCCAGAAATAATCGTTCTGCCCATAACGCAGCCCGCGCACCGCCTCCATCGCCTGCTGCTGCGCCTGCTCACGGGTCAAGGTGCCCGCCTTCTCCAGCCCTTGGTAATAGTCCAGCAAGCCACTGGCGGTCTGCACCACATGCATGGTCTTCTGCGCCTTGGCGTCGTACAGATCATCGTGAATCTGCTTGAGCATCGCCGCCGAAATGGCGAACAACATCAGCACCGCAACGATCAGAATGAGCCACAAACGTCGACTGATGGAAAGACTGCGCATAGTAAAACCCCTGTTCCATTTATTGCTTTTGTTATGGGCAAGACGCATTGGCTGAGGATTCAGCAACGGTTAACAGGCTGTCGGCGTGGGGGTGAGAAACCTGAGGGGTGGGTGACGGGTGGTGCTGAGGAACGGCGTGAATGCCCTATGGCGTGAAGAAACGCGGATGGGCCCACCTTTCGGCAAGCCCATTAGGGACTGTGAGATTTTTTGTGTGCGGGCCGTTAACGGCCTGCCGCCAGGCAGGCCGTGCTGTTACCAGGTAGGCCTGATAAATCGATCTCCGTACAGTATCGCGAATTGATTCATCGCACTCTTCCAGTCATGGGC
>Ga0308164_10000621_pt1 | contig 52804 bp, 62 predicted proteins | sample PhyTR2_FD_201031 | JGI IMG/M metagenome (GOLD analysis project Ga0308164, IMG submission 201031) | Phyllosphere microbial communities from UC Gill Tract Community Farm, Albany, California, United States - DLSLT.R2 | ecosystem: Host-associated > Plants > Phyllosphere > Unclassified | place: USA...
AGCACTTGATGTGGTACGTGATCATCCACATGACCTTCGTGGTCTCGGCGTTTGCCATGGGTTACCTGGACAAGGTCACCAAGCACTGATGCCCTGCGCCAGCCTTACTGCTCCACGAAGGCGTAAGGCTGGCGATTGATCGACATCTGCTTGAACACCTTCACCGGGGTGACCAGGTCGTCGGTAGGGTCCAGCAACGCAACGTTGCCGGGCTTTGCGCTGAGGTAACTGTGCAGCTGGGCTTCCGTTTGCAGGATCGGCAAGTAGGCCTGCAGGTAGAACACGCTGGCCCCGGCGATGCGTTCGTTGGGCCGGAACAGCACCACTTCCCTGCCTTCATCTTTCAATGCCTGGACTTGGCTGATCACCGGTACGAACGAGTGGCGCACGTCGGCCTTGGGCGCAAACCAGAAGGCCGCGATCAGGTAGCAACCCACGGCCAGGGTGAACACACCGCCCACCACGGGTCTGTGGTGTTTGTGCAATGCGGGTTTGTGGGTCTTCAGCCAGTCCAGCAGTGCCCGTGCATATTCCGCGGCCAGCACGGCGGCGGCGGGCGTGAGTGCCATCAGGTACACGGTGCGTTTGCTCGACGCCAGGGTGAGCAGGGTGAACTGCGCCACCAGCCAGACGCTGAAGAACAGGTGGTAGCGGTTGCGCACCAGGCTTTTACGGAAATGCCACAGGCCCAGGTACACCAGGATATTCCAGGGCAGGAAGGCTTCGGGCAACTTGGCGATGTAGTAATAGAATGGCTCGTAATGCCCGGCCTCGACAAATGAGCCGCTGAACCGCCCGACGCTGTTGGTCAACAGCACTTCGGCCACCGCCTGCATCCCGCCGCGTTGGTACAGGAAGCCCAGCCAGATGATCAGCGGCACCAACGCCAACAGGGTCAACAGTGCCGGCTTGAGCCAGTCGCCAATGTGCAGGCGCTTGTCCATCAGGCTGGTGCTGGCCAGGTACACAAAAATCACAATGCCCGGCATCGCCAACCCCAGCACGCCTTTACTGAGGGTGGCGATCACCATCCCCGCCGTAAACAGTGCCCATGCGCCTACGCTGGAGCCTTGACGATCCGGCCGCACGGCCTGATAGAACGCCAGCAGCGCAGCGGTCACGCCGAGGGTGAGCAGTGAGTCCTCACCCACGCCGCGTACATTGCTCCAGTAGCTGGCCATGGTTGCCAGGATCAAGGCCGCGCTGAACGCCAGTGTTTGCGGCCGCCCAAACCTTCGCAGCATGGTGTAGAGCAGCATCACGCTGAACAGCCCGGCAAACGCCGACGCCAGGCGCACAGCCCAGGTGGTGCCGCCAAAGAGGCGAATCGCCCCGGCGTCGATCCACAGGCTCAGGGGCGGCTTTTCCAGGAAGGGCTCCCGAAACAACTGGGGCACCACCCAGTTATTGTCCAGGTGCATGGCCATGGCGATCCCGGCGACGCGGGCTTCGGTGGAGCCTTGCAGCTCATGGTTACCCAGGGCAAAGAAGAACAACAGACCAGCAAGCAGGAGCAGCAGGGGGGCGGGACGCGTCATGAATGGGGCTACCAAGGCAGGAGGACCGTCCGGGGGAACGGTCATTGCAATGGGCTAGTATCCGTTGGTGTTTCTGAATATTTCGTGAATGAGTGTGGGGTTTTTGCAAGGCATCCAGAAGGACGCGCAGTTCATCCAGTCGGCCAGTCGGCGGGTGTATGGCCACGGGATTGCCGTCGACCGCTCCACCATCACCCTGGCGCTATGCTAACCTCCCGCGATGCCTAGAATGACCAAATCCGAACTGAATGCCGAAATCATCGACCGAGCTGCCGGCCTGTTTGCCAAACACGGTTTTGCGCACACCTCGCTTCAGCAGATTGCTGATGCCGTCAGCTACTCCAAGGCCGGTTTACTCCACCATTTCCCGAGCAAGCAAGCGTTGTATGACGCAGCGTTGCGCACCGGCATCGAGCATATGCAGGTGTTGGTCGAGAGTGTCGAGGGCCAGGCGCCGGGCGTCGAGCGCGAGCGTGCGGTGATCGAGAACCTGGTGGACTTCACCTTTGATTGGCCGGGTGTGTCGGCGTTTGCCAACCGCTTGGTGGAGGGCGAACAGAGTGATGCGCCCGAGTTGATGCAGATGGGGTTGCTGGTGTACGTCGCCCTCGGTATTGACCTGGCCACTGCGACGCAGGAACGGCTGGTGCGTGTCACCAGCGCTCTCACCGGGTTGGGGGCCACGTCACTGGTGGCGGTGCGTTCGGGTATCCAGCGCGAGTGGCGTTCGCTCATCATCCTTGCGGCGATGGACGCGCTCGGGCATCACGGCTTCACAACCCCCTGACGATCCCCAGGATCCTGTGGCTCCAGACGCCGTGCCTGGCGCCGGGCGACACAAGGTCTTCGGGCAGCGGCAGGGCGGCGGCAACGCTGTAGAAAGCAATCCCCAGCCCGATCAGCGTCCACTTGTGTCGTCGCAGCCGGTTCACACCAGCAGCGGCATGAGGTAGATGACTTCCAGTGCCTCGTAGACCGCGCCGATCAGCAGCGCCAGCGTCACTAGAAGATACAGCCGCCCCGTTGCACGCACGCCTGCCTTGTATCCGTCCCAGCGCGAGCCCAGCCCATAGCGTTGGGGCCACAGCCACATCCGCCCTTGTAAATACACGGCAAACGCCGCCAGTACATAGGCCTGCCCTTCGATCAACAGCGTGAGCGAATGCGGGATCAGCGTGGCGCGATCGGCACCTATTGGCGAGAACATCACGCCCCACAAAAAGCCACGGTACAACGTCAATGCGATGCCGGCGAACGGGATCAGCAGCGAGGGCAATGTCGTCATCCCTACCGCCACGCCCAGGTTGACCAGAAATGTAATTGCCATCGCCAGCGGCAGATTTTTGCTGGCATAGATATCCCCAGCCATTTTGAACAGGCCCGGCTCGGCGAAGGCTTTATCGATATTCGGCTCGAACACGCCATGCAGTTCGGGAGTGAGCGCGGTGACCAGCATCATCACGGCGAACAGGCCGTAGAAGGCCAGGTTGAGGACGATAAACGCCCGGCGATGCTGTTGGATCAGGGTGAAAGCGCTGTGCAGGAAGATCACCGGTGTACTCCTGGGTGTGAAGTGTGCGAGCGCAGGCCGGCGAGCGTGAGTACGCTCTCGGTGGCGTGGGGCTGGATTATTCTACCGATATGGTTGGTATGCAACCAATTTGGTTTGTTTGTGAAATGCACGGAAGAGGCGAGAAACGCCTGACAGTCCCTAATGAGAAGTATTATCATGTGTGACTTTCTGTTTCCGCCCTCTGGATAACCTGCCGTGGCCACCTCCTCTTCTGCCCAATGCATCGTTGGCGAGCTCTATGCCCAGCACCACAGCTGGGTCGTGCAGTTGCTGCGACGCAAGCTGGGCGGGCAGGACGTAGCCCTGGATCTGGCGCAGGATACGTTCGTGCGAATTCTGAGCAGCGGCAGTGTGCCGATTCTTCGCGAGCCACGTGCCTACCTCACGACCGTCGCTAGCCGTTTATGCGGGCAATATTTCCGTCGCCAGGCGCTGGAACGTGCGTATGAGCAATCGCTGACGGTTTTGGAGCCCGAGCACATGCCGTCGCCGGAAACCCGCTTGCTGGTGCTCGAAGCGCTGGACGCCGTCGGGCAGGTCCTGGACGGGCTGGGCAGCAAAGTGCGCGAGATTTTCCTGCTCTCGCAGCTCGATGGCCTGACTTATCCACAGATCGCCGAACGCATGGACGTAAGCGTGAACGTTGTGCAAAAAGCCATGCTCAAGGCCTATCGCCATTGCTACCTGGCGGTGTACGGCGCATGAACCGTCTGCAGGCCGCCAGCGATCAGGCATTGGATGAAAGCGTACTGGACCAGGCCTTGAACTGGATGGTGGCCCTGCAATCGGGTACCTGCGGCGCCGCCGAGCAACACGCCTGCCAACAGTGGCGCAATGAAAACCCCCAGCATGAACTGGCCTGGCAGCGCCTGGCTGGACTCAGCCGCGATATGCGCATCCATATCCACGCGTTGTCGGCGCCTGATGCCCGGCAATTACTGCGCGCGCGCGGCGCACCCTCGCGGCGCACGTTGCTCAAGGGCCTTGCGGGCTTGGGTGTGGCGACAGCCCTGGGCTTGAGCGTGCGCGAGCGGGTGTTGTTGCCGGACCTGTTCAGCGACTACCACACTGCCACAGGCGAGCGACGACGCCTGTTGCTGGCCGATGCCGGTGAGTTGCAGCTCGATACCCGTACGGCGGTGGATATTCGAGGCGCCGACATGACTCTGAACCTCGGCCGGCTGCTGCTGAGCACCGGCACCCGCGGCATGACAGCGATCCATACTGCCAATGGCTGGGTGCGGCCGACGGCGTCGTCGCGGTTGATCATCAGCCAGGATTTGCCTCGCCAGCCGGGCACCCAGGTGCAATTGCTGTCGGGCAGTGCCTCGGTCGAGCCGCAGCGGGGCGCGGCCATCAGGCTGGATGCCGGGCAGCAACTGACCTTCGACAATCAGCGCAGCGCGCCACCGACGCTAGTACCGTCAACCGCCGAAGCCTGGACCCAGGGATTGCTGATCGCCGAACGCATGCCGTTGGGTGAACTCCTTGAGCAACTCGACCGCTACCGGCGTGGCGTACTGCGTTGTGACCCGGCGGTGGCGGGGCTGCAGGTGTCCGGTTCGTTCTCGCTGGATCAACCGGAGGCCAGTCTCGACCTGCTGGCCAGGGTACTGCCCGTCCGCGTACAGCGGGTGTTCGGCTACCTGGCGACGGTCGTGCCCGCCTGACCGCAGATTTTTCTTACGCCACGTGGCAGGTTTTTCCGTCTCGAGCATCAAGACAGGTAAGACGCAGAAAAAAGCGTCCATCCAACCCTTTCACGACAGGACAGTCTTTATGCTCAGCCGCGTTACTCCTCTCGCCAGTGCGTTGCGCACCGTCATCTTCGGTTTATCGGTGGCAACCGCAAGCCACGCCGTCATGGCCGCCACTCCGGCGCCCGCCCATGAACAATCCCGGCCACAGGCGTACGACATTTCGCCCGGTAGCCTCGATCACGTGTTGGGTGCCTTCGGGCAGCAAGCGGGCGTGATGATCGGCATTGATTCGGCGCTGGCGGCCGGCATTCAGAGCAAGGGCTTGAAAGGCAATTTCTCTGTGGATGAAGGCCTGGAGCGCCTGCTGAGCCCGGCGGGTTTGCAGGCAGAGCGTGAGCAGGGCGGCTATCGGGTGGTGGCCAAGCCGACGTCCCAGGGCGGCAAGGTGGAGTTGCAGGCGACGCAAGTCAGCGCCAACCAGTTGGGCACTGTCACCGAAGGCACAGGCTCGTATACCCCAGGCACCATCGCCACGGCCACGCGCCTGGTACTGACTCCACGGGAAACACCGCAATCGATCTCGGTGGTCACCCGCCAGGTCATGGACGACTTTGGTCTCAACTCCATCGACGACGTGATGCGCCACACGCCTGGCATCACCGTGTCGACCTACGACACCGAGCGCACCAACTATTACTCGCGCGGTTTCTCCATCGAGAACTTCCAGTATGACGGCATCCCCACGTTGCGTGATGCCCAATACTCGGCGGGACAGACCATGACCGACATGGCGATCTACGATCGCGTCGAAGTGCTGAAGGGCGCTACCGGCCTGCTCACCGGTGCCGGTGGCCCTGGCGGCACCATCAACCTGATCCGCAAGAAGCCGACCTACGAGTTCAAGAGCAGCATCGAACTGGGTGCTGGCTCCTGGGACAACTACCGTTCCCAGGTCGACGTCAGCGGCCCCTTGACCGAAACCGGTAACGTGCGTGGCCGTGCAGTGGCGGCGTATCAGGACAAGCAGTCGTTCCTCGATCACTACTCGCGCAAGACCAGCGTGCTCTACGGCATCCTCGAAGTCGACCTGACCCCGGACACCCTGCTGACCCTGGGCGCCGACTACCAGGACAGCGACCCCAAAGGCTCCAGCTGGACCGGCACCCGCACCATCTTCGACGCCACCGGCAATAAGCTCGACCTGCCACGCTCGTTCAACAACGGGCCAAAATGGGGTTCGTGGCAACAGTACAGCCACACCGTATTCGCTACCCTGGAGCACACCTTCGATAATGGCTGGGTCACCAAAGGTCAGTACAACCATCAGGTCAATGGTTATGACGCGCCGCTGGGCTATATCTCCCAGGACTCCGCGACCGCCAGTTCGATCTATGCAGCCAAGTACACCGGTGACACCACCAGCGACAGCCTGGATGTGTACGCGTCGGGGCCGTTTGATCTGTTCGGGCGTGAACATGAATTGGTGATCGGGCAGTCCGTTTCCAGCTCTCGGTGGAAGGGTAAGGACTACCGGAACCCCGTCTATTTCGATAACTCCTATGACTTTTACAACTGGCACGGTGAAGCCATCGAACCTGCGTGGGGCAAGGCTACCCGGTTCAGCGATGAGATCACGCGCCAGACCGGCACCTATGTCACCGGGCGCTTCAGCCTGACCGACGCGCTGCACCTGCTGCTGGGGACACGGGTCGCCAACTATCAGGTCACCGGCACCAGCGACACCGAAGAAAGCGGCAAGGTCGTGCCGTACGCCGGCCTGACGTACGACCTCAACGAAAACCTCACCGCCTACGCCAGCTACACCGAAATTTTCAAGCCGCAAACCCAGTATCGCGACCGCACCAACACCATGCTTGAACCCGATGAGGGCAAAAACTACGAGATCGGCCTCAAGGGCGAATTCTTCGATGGTCGCCTGAATGCCAGCCTCGCCTACTTCGAAGTGCACGAGACCAATCGCCCAATTGCCGATACCGCCTGGAACTCCCAACCGGCCGTCGACTACGCGTACATGGGCACCGAGAGCAAAACCAAAGGGTACGAAGCGGAGATCTCCGGCGAACTCGCTCCCGGCTGGCAGTTGCAAGCCGGCTACACCCACAAGATCGCCCGCGATGCCGATGGCAAGAAAGTAGCGACCTGGGAGCCCGAGGATCAAGTCACCCTCTCCACCAGTTACAAACTCCAAGGCCGCCTGGACAAACTCACCCTCGGCGGCGGTACACGCTGGCAGAGTGCTGGCTGGCAAACCGTGCGCAACTGGGGCTACCCGGGCGGCGGCCGCGCGGAAAAATTCACCCAGGACCCGTACTGGCTGGTGGACGTGATGGCGCGTTATCAGTTGAGCCAAAACCTGTCGGCCACGCTGAATGTCAACAACGTGTTCGACAAGAAGTACTTCACCAATATCGGGTTCTATGACTCGGCGTATTACGGTGACCCGCGGAATGTGATGGTGACCACACGCTGGGATTTTTAACCCGGGCGGTCGAGGTGCTCTTGTGCACCTCGACCTTTAGCGTTGCATGAGGCTTAATCGTGCATGAGCCAAGGCCTGAGTTCCTTCATATTGCTCACCACAATCTGCTGCGCCTCGGGGTTGGTGGCTTGGTTACGTGGGTCGATCTGGTAGCGGCGCAGCACGTATTTGACCAGTGCTTTGCGGCTTTGCACCATCAGTTGGCCCTGGCTCATGCCGAAGTCGGTTTCGATGATGTCCCGCTGGGCCTCGTCCAGCCGGTTGTCGGGGGCAAAGATGATCGGCACTTCGGTATTCCACTCTTCGTCCAGCTCGCTGGTGTTGGCTGACTTGTCCAGCAGCTCCGGCTCGCCGCGCAGGCGGCTGAGCACGAAATCCCGGTACTGGCGGTTCTTCTCGCAGTAAGCGCGCACGTGCCAGCGCATGCCGGTGTACACCAGGGTATGCGGGGCGATGAGGCGGATTTCCACGTTGGGGGTGTTGAGCGAAACGTACTCGGTTTCCAGGCGTAGTCCGTCGCGACACGCCTTGAGCAGGGGCCTCAAGACTTCGGGACGAATCGGCCGGTCGGGTACTTCCAGTACCTTGGTGTGCGCGTAGGCAAGGGCCAGCCCGTCGATATGTAGGGCACGTTCATTGTTCTGGTAAAGCAAGTGCAAATAGGCGCTGGCACTGTCGTCAATAAACAGCGGCTTGAACTGTTTGCTCGGTACGTAGCCCTTGAGTTGCTTGTCATATGTCAAGTTTCGGGGCGCATGTTCATTGATGTAGGTGTTGATGTCCTTGGAGGCTTGCTGGCGGCTGATGCCGAAGCTCTGGATCAAGTGCCCCGTGGTCAGCCGGCCTTCCCACCAGGCGATTGTCTCGATCAAGCGATAGCGAAGTGCCAGATCCCAGCGCACTTGTTCGATCGATTGCGTGCGTTTCATACCCGCTCCATGTGCGTGAATACTTTACCTGTATAAGTCTACATTCTAGACCTGTCGTGAATCACTACATATCTTTTGGCGGTCTTCGGAATAAATCGAAGGCCGGAAAGGACGTGAATATGAATATGTCGGAAGTGGTTTCGACGGGGGCATTGGTGGTGATGGGTGTCATCCTGCTGGTGCTGCTTCAGCAGTATTTGAAGTTGAGCGGGCTCGGAAAAATGGTTGCGCATTACCAGGAGGATTTGCGCTGGGCGCAGATCTGGCAAGCGGAAAACCGCGAGCTGCGTTCGGCCCTGCGGGCTGAGCGCGAACATGTCGCGCAACTGCAACGCAAAGTGCAGTTGTTGCAGGCGCTGTTACCCGTTGCCGACTGATCCGTCGCTTCTAAATTCAGCCGGGCGCAGTCTTGCCGATAAAACCTTGTGCTGCGGCAATTGATGGCGATGTGGCATTATTTGTAGCTGTCTTGATAAGTCGCAGCCACATCAAGTGTTGTGCATGATCATGGAGGATAGGTGATGGATATTGTTGTGTTGTGCGTGGTACCCCGATGAGCAGGCTCTTTACCTTCAGCAGCCTGCGCAACGAAAGCCACGGGTCGAATGAAGCGAACATCTTCATTCATGGTTACAGCGCTGGCCATAGCGTCGAGGACCGGCAGACCTTGCTGGCGAGCATTCCCGAGTCCATTCGCAGCCACACGAATATTTTCGCCTTCTGGCCGTCCAGCCATTTCACGCGTTTCAATCGCACGTCAAAGACATTGCTTCAGGCGTCGAGCAAGCTGTCGCTGCCTGTGGGCGCGGCCGTGGCCGCGGTGGACCGTGGCTCGCACTTCTGGAAGATCCGCGCACGGGCCGAAGAGATGGGCGAGACGCTGCTCGACCAGCTCAGCGACTACCTGCGCGATCATCACTTTGGCATCACCACGGTTAACCTGATCGGTCACTCCCTCGGCGGGCGTCTGGTGGTCAGCAGCCTGAAGAAACTAGTTGCCGTGCAATCCCATTCGCTCGCCGTCAACGATGTGTTGCTGATGGCGGCTGCTGTCACCGTGGAGCCTGGCGAGGCGCACCAAATGCGCAGCGTGCTTAAGGGGCGCCTGATCAACGCCTACTCCAAATCGGACTGGACGTTGCTGATGAACGCTGGCGAAGTGTGCCTTGGCCGCAACGAAGTCGATCACTTCGAAAATATTCAGATTGCCGGCTTCGGCCATGGCGACTACTGGAAGCAATTGCCCAACGTGCTCACCCAGGTCGGCTTCAAGACCGGCGCGCACGCTCAGGATTCAGAGGTACTGGAGGAGGTCGTGGCGACCACCGCAGTACTGTCCGAACTGTCGCCATTACAGGACGTAAGCAAGCTGATGTTCGAACTCAAAACCCCCAATGACATTTACCAACACATCAACGATGCGTTGGCAGGTATCGCGCAGTCGCTGAACAAGGTGTCCACCGACCCGGCATTGAACCTGGCGCAACAAGACGCGCGGCAATTACTGGGCGAGCAACAAACCGCACTGACTGCGCAGCTCAAGGCACTTGAGGCGAACGCCGAGTGGAATACCTTCACCATCGCGGTGTACGGCGAAACCGGGGCGGGTAAATCGACCCTTATCGAAACCCTGCGCATCCTGTTAAAAGAGCCGACCAAGGTCGCCCATCAGCAGGCGTTCCGCGAACTGCACGACCGTTATCGGTTGAGCGAAGCGAACCTTCAGCGCGTGCAGCAACACATTGAGCACGCGGGTGCACAGCTCACCGGGCTGGCGCAGCAGCTTGCCAACACGACCGCGCAGCATGACCGCCAGCACAGCGACGCACTGGCGGCCATCAGTGGGTTGCGCGAGTTGATTGCCGAGCGCAAGGTAACCGCTTCGCTTTGGCAGAAACTGGTGCGCTTGTTCAGACCGATGCCGGAAGAGGCGCAACTGGTGCTGGCCGAACAGCAGTTGCCGGCTGTGGTGGCCGCCCGCAACGGTGCCATCGAACCGCTGCTCACCCAACTGGGCGCTGCGGAGCAGGGCAAGCAGGCCTTGGCGCAAGAATTTGCGCAGCACAGCCAGGCTCGCGACCAGCACCTGGCGACTCTGAACACCCTGGGGGATGGCGAAATCATCGGCAATGGCCTTTCCGACTTCACCCGTCACACCCAGCGCTACGATATGGCGCTGAACGGCCAGCCATTTGCCTTGCTCGACGTGCCCGGCATTGAGGGTAATGAGGGGCTGGTACTCAGCCAGATCGAGAAGGCGGTGCAAACGGCGCACGCGGTGCTGTACGTTACCAATCAGGCTGCGCCGCCGCAAACTGGGGATGTCGAACGCAAGGGCACGCTGGAAAAAATCAAGCACCACCTGGGCGCGCAGACCGAGGTATGGACGATTTTCAACAAGAAAATCACCAATCCCAAACACTCGCTGATCGGCCGTCCGCTGGTCTCCGGAGACGAAGCCACGAGCTTGGAAGGGCTTAACGAAAAAATGCGCGGCCAACTCGGCGAACACTACCGCGAGGTCTTTGCTCTTTCGGCTCTGCCTGCGTTTCTGGCGGCCACCGATCACTTTGCGCCCAACTCGCAAAATGCCACGCGGCGCAGCAAAATTCTGGCGGATTTCAGTGTGCAAGACCTGTTGGACAAAACGCGCTTGAGTGCCTTTTTATACTTGCTCAACGGCAAGCTGCTCGATGGCAGCGCCGCCAAGATCACCCGGGCGAACTTCAACAAGGCCAAGGGCGCGCTGGACCACACCGTTACCGAGTTGGATGCGCTCAAGGGCAGGTTCAGCCAGTTGCTGGAGAGCCTGCGTGTGGACGGTCACAGTGCCCAGGTGCAATTGAGGGCCGCGTTCAAGTCTCTGCGGGTACGTCTGGAATCGACCGGTGAAACCGAGATCGATCAGTTTGTCAGCCGCGTGCGCAATCTTATGTACGAGCGTGTTGAAGGCGACATTAGTACCGATGAGTTCAAGCAAGCGTTCCGCGACACGATCGACGCTGAGCAAAGCCAATTGAGCAAGCGCCTACCCGTTGCCATCCGCCAGGAAGTCGAGCGTTTCCAGAAGGAAGCTCAAGATATTCTCGCCCGCTTCGAAGAGCAGGCGCGCGAACTGACGGGTATCTACGCCAAGCTGGGCAATACCCGGCTCGACAGCACGTTTGAACTCAACATCGAGATCGATAACGGTGTGGATGTCACCAGCTTGCTGATGGGTATCGCGGGCACCGTTGCCGCTGCCTTCTTTACCGGGGGGACCAGCCTGCTGGTGATGGTCCCTGCGCTGGCGGGCCTGGCTATATCGGCCTTCAAGGCCCTGCGCAGTGCATTCAGCGCCGACTACAAGATGTCCCAGCAACGGGCGGCTGTCGAGACCAACCTGGACAAAGCCACTTCCCAGCTGCGCGAGTTGCTGCGTGAGGCTTTAAGCAGCGCCATGGGCGACATGGAGAAGAATATCCGTGTGCTGGAGCAGGCGCTTGAGACCCCGATCACCCAGACCGCCGGACTGGTCCAACTGTTGAGCCAATCGAGTGAACAACTGACGATCCTTTCTCGCCAAATCAACAACGCAGGCACCCTGTAATGGAAAACACTCTCGACACCTTCAAGGCCCAGCAAGCGCGCTCTATAGAGCTTTTGGGCAAACTGCTCGCCTTCCTTGATCAAGGCGAAGCCGCGGGCGTGCCGGTGGACCCGGCACTCAAGGGCAAGTTGCAAACCGCCATCGACAGTGTCGCCGGCGAAAAACTCAAAGTGGCGCTGATTGGCGGCTTCTCGGAGGGCAAGACGTCCATTGCGGCGGCCTGGATGGAAAAGCTGGACAAATCCAGTATGAAAATCAGCCACCAGGAGTCGTCCAACGAGGTCAAGGTGTACGAAGTGGGTGACGACTTCGTACTAATCGACACCCCCGGCTTGTTTGGCTTCAAGGAGCAGGTCAACGCCGAAACCAACGCCGTCGAAAAGTACAAGGACACCACCCGCAAATACGTGAGTGAAGCCCACTTGGTGCTCTACGTGATGAACTCCACCAACCCGATCAAGGAGAGTCACCAGGACGACCTGGTGTGGTTGTTCCGCACTTTGGACCTGCTGCCGCGCACGGTGTTTGTGCTCAGCCGCTTCGATGAAGTGGCCGACGTAGAAGACGAGCAGGATTACCAGGCCAACCTAGCGGTGAAACGCACCAATGTCACCGGCCGCCTGCGCGAGCTTGTGGGACTCACCGACGGGGAAGTCGCCGACCTGACCGTTGTGGCCGTGGCGGCCAACCCTTTTGATCTGGGCTTCGATCATTGGCTGGCTAACATCGGCGAGTTCAAGGCCTTGTCCCATATCGCCAGCCTGCAATCGGCGACTACCGGCAAAATTCAGAACAACGGGGGCAGCGCCGCGCTGGCCGGCGAAATGCACAACAGCGTGATTCGCGATGTGCTGAATAAGCAACTGCCGGTGGCGATCGAAAACGATCAAAAAATCTCGCTGGAAGTGAACCGGCTGCGCGAGCTCAAAAGCCGCTCTGAAATTCAGCTGGAAAGCACCTCCCAGGAAATCGAGGCGGTGCGCAGAAGCTTGAGTGCGTTTGTCGAGCGCTATTTCACCAACCTGATCCTGCAAGCCAAGGGCTGCAGCCTGGAAACCTTCAGTGAATTCTTCGAGCGCGAAATTGGCACCGACGGTTATGTGCTGGGGCAGCGTTTGCAGAACGAATTCAGTCGTCAGACCGAGTCCATCTCTCTGGACGTGGCGAAAATGCAGTTGGGCTTCGATACCGAAATCAACCATTTCAATACCAACGTGCGCGCGTATGGCAAGCAGGGCGTCAATCACCTGCTCAAAGGCAACCTGATCAACAACACGACGGTGTTGGCCGCGCGCGACACCCTGGTCACCGCAGGCAAATGGGTGGGCATGGAGCTGGGCACGTTGCTCCAGTTCAAGCCTTGGGGGGCGGTGAAGTTCGCCAAGGGCGCCAACGGTGCGCTGGCCTTTGTCGGGGTGGCCATTGAAGCCTGGGACAGTTGGGAGCAGTACAAGCGCGAAGAGGCGTTTCGTACCTCCATCGCCAACATGGTGGGCGATTTCGAGAAGCAGCGTAAGGAGCTGATCGAGCTGATCAACGCCGAGCAATTTCGCGAGCAATTCTTCGGCAAATACCTGGAACTCAAAGACAACGTCGCCCAGCTTCAGGACAGCCTGGACGACAGCCATGAACGCCAGCAACGCTTCCAGGCGTGGCGGGTGGAGGCGCAGAGCATCGAGGCGCAATTCAAGGCGCTCAACTGAGTGATATGGGAGTAATTCCCTCCCTCACCATGAAACGCTGCAGTCGATCACGCTTCTATTAATGTGATCCACGCAACGTGAGGGTGACCGTCTTGAGCTGGCGGTCGGATAAGCGATGGGCTTGCGCAGGCGTGAGAGCTATCTCTGATACCGTTTTGGTATTCCAAAAGTTAGCGCCGGAAAGCTTGGAATGCATTTTGGAATACCCAAGAGAGTGGAATTTAGAATTCGCCTACGGAAGCCAATAGCCTTGAAACCTTTGATTTCACCGGATTTCAGGCACAAAAAAAGACGTCCGTGGACGTCTTTAGATGTTGAAGTGGTGGAGCCGGGGGGATTTGAACCCGCATCCAGCCCCATTGCTACGGGGCTTTCAGCGCCAAAGCTGCCATTTTGCTGTCATTAACTTAATAGAAGGAGAAATTCTAGATTAGGAGAAAACGACTAACGGTAGCGTTTTGATGGCTATAATTTCACTGATTGGTTGAAGGCTCGTTCATACGTCTATAGAATCGCGCCTCAATTTTGCCGTTGGTTGATAAAGCAGTGGATGCTCAAGAAGAACCTCAAGCAGCCGACAACGTAGAAGTGATCGGTAACCCGGAAAAGTTAGAGCTTATGCTCCTTGACGAAATTTCGGTTGCCAGCGTGGCACCAATTTTGGAAGCTTTGGCCGCAGCTACGCTTGGACAGAAAATTGAGCTACATTTGCGTCACAACGGTGGTGGTGACGTTGATCAGATGATTGACCTGATCCACAATCTTCACGAGACAAAAGCTACTGTTGAGATTACCTTCAGCAGATACGTAATGAGCGCAGCCGCTACCATATGGTTGTGGTTTCGTGTTTGGCCTACGGTTCGGGTGCAGTCGCTACCGCCCAAAAAGCCTGGTGTGGTCATGTACCACCGACCGCGGCTTTGTGACGGCTTATACGTTTGCTTTACAGATGAGATGGACGATGGGCATGTTTTAAAGGCTCATTTCGAGAAGAAATTCACACTCTTCGATCTTCTGTTCGAAGAAATGTATTTACGGATGCTTGCTTCTGGGAACGAAGGCCTGCCGGCGCCAGTCCCAGATGAGGCAAAGATCCATGAGCAGAATGGTCTGTCCTACCGCCATGCGATTTACAGGATGCGAGATTCGTATTACGGGAACCAAGACTGCTTGATTCCCGTCTAAGAAATACAACGGAGTGGAGAGATGAAAATGCTGGGGAACTCGTTGCGTAATCTCAGGCCCGCTACGGCCGATGAGCGAAAAGCCAATCAAGAGAAGGCTGCTAAAGTGCTTGCGGGCTATAAGCAAGCCTCTCGAGAGATTCATGAGATCTGCACTGCCCGAGGCCTAGTTGAGCCTTTAGTGATCGCCTAAGCCTTTCACTTCACAAAAACCCCTCTACTTGAGGGGTTTTTTGTTTCTATAGGATGTGTCTTTTGGCGACTGAGGGCGCCCACATTTGCTCGGCTTTTCCCCCCGCCACCGCATCCGAACTGGGCATCCATCGTCCATACACCCTGGCTATCATGGTCCAATCGGTGTGCCCCATTTGCTTGGCAACCCACATCGGATGCTCACCTGCGGATAGCATCATCGAGGCGTAGGTATGCCGGGTCTGGTAAGGGCGCCGATACCTGACGCCAGCCTTCTTCATCGCCGGCACCCACATAGTCTTCCGGATCGGCCCGTCGCCCGCCCAGCGGTCAAGGGTGCGTGGATTCTGGAAAACTTCGGCGTCAGCCAGGAACGTGAGTGCCTTTTGTGCCTTCAACGCCTCTAGCGCGGGCCGGAGCAGCTTCACGCTTCGGCGTCCGGCGGCTGTCTTCGTAGTCTCCGCCTTCCCCTTGCTTGCCTGGGTCATCGCTCGGCTCACCATCACTTCTTCGCGCAGCCAGTCGATATCGCCCCAGTCCAGGGCCACGAGCTCACTGGTGCGAAGGCCGGTCCAGAGGGCGAACTGCATCATGTTGCGGGCCTGGCCGGAGAGGGCGCCAAGAACGGCCTGCTGCTCTTCGGGGGTGAATGGATCGACATCATCTTCTTTCGGCGGCGCAGCCTTGCGCGAGTAGGTCCAGCCAGCCAGCGGGTTCAACTCGATCAATTCCTCCTCGGCGGCATCGTTCAGCGCGGAGCGCAGGCAGCTCTGGATATTGCTGAGCGTCTTGTTGCTCACTTCCAGGGTGTCGAGCCAGTCGCGCACGGCCTTCCGTTTGAGGTCCACCAGCATCGTGTCTCCCAGGGCAGGTATCAGTCGAAGTGTGACCAGCTTTCGGTACCCATCGAAGGTGCTGCTGGCGACGTGCTTTTCCTTCGCAGCCAGCCACCTGGTCAAGTAGCCGCTGACCGTCTCTCGGGATGCCTCGGGCGCAAACTTTGCCGCCCGGGCAGATCCCGGAAAAGTCACCGAATAGTCGAAGGTGCCGATCGATATAGCGTGCTCGATCGCCGCCTTATGTTGCTCGGCCTTCTTCAGGTTAGTGGCGGTGGGCTTGAGCGTGATCCGCTCGCGGCACCTGACGCCCCGATACATGAACGTGATTTCGATACTCGTATCGGAGACCGCCCGAACTCCCCTCCCGCCTCTACCCATGATTCGTATCCCTCTACATCCAGAAGCGTCCGGCCATCCGGCGCCTTGATCCATATCTCACCGAGCCGCCAGATCCCGTCACGGATCTTTGAGCGGATCGCGTCTTCGGTGTAGCCAGACTCGCTGGCAAATTTCCTGACGGTCACATAGCGCATAGCTTCACCGTTCTTCGTGTCGCGACACGTTTTCTTTATCCGCGGATGGTGTCGCGACGTTTCTTTTACTCACGCTCAGTACCCCGGTGAAAGTGATCTGCCAGTACCCGGCGCGCGTCGATCCCGCACGAAGCCGACATGGCGTAGATCTGGCCGAATGTGGTTTCCCGGCGCTGCAGCGCGTTGAATAGCTTGATCAGGAGTTGGCCCTTGGTACCGTTACGACGGCTCATAGCTGGAACTTCTCGTTGAGTAAGAGTGGGGTGGCGGGCAATCGCTCTACTCGGCACATGGAAGCTGCCAGTGAAGCCTGTCCTGCCTGCTCCTCGCTTCTGACGCTGTTGGCGGGCGTTTGCATTAGCGAGCTATCAGGCACACAGCTGATACCTGTGTTGTTCACGATCCAGCAGATGACGCTGCGCAGACTGTCGTGCTGCACGTTGATCAGCTGCTCGCCGGCGGTGGCATGACTCGCGATGAGAAGTAGGACTACTGCTTGTACGGCCGTACGGGTTAACTGGCCTCGATTCATGGGCTTCACTTTCTCCAGGCCGAACGAATCCCGGCCGATAATTTGACTTTCGGAAAGTTTCGCTAAGCTTTAATTGCTGACCTGATCCAGCGTCTAGAGGCGCCTTGCCTTGCCCGGTTTCACGCGACCCGTGTCGTGTTAGGTCTTCGCGCTGGCCGACCCTCACTATGAAGAGGGGAGCTGCTGGTTAAGCGGTAAAAATGCCTTGGAGCTGTTCGTCGCCTTTGGCGCGCTCAGGGTCTTTGCCTGGTCCCAAATTGCATGCGAACACTATCAAGCCCTGTCGAAATGCCTCTGCTACCAGGGCGGTGCGGCTGTTTACTCCGAGCTTATAGAAAGCGCGTTCAATGCATTTTTTTACTGTCCCCGGAGCGCAGCCCACAATACGAGCGATTTCCTTGTTGGCCATCCCCGAGCAAACTGCAAGGGCGGCACGCAGCTCTTGTTCGGCTAGAACGCCAGTCGTGCCCTGTAGCTTGCCGAAATTGATAACCGTGCTCATATCCGTCTCCATCGAAGCGTTTCAATGGTTTAAAATATAAGTAAATTGATATTTTTAGGCAAGCAGTATTTTTATGTTTTCTCTGGCGTTCTTATTTTCCCACCCGCAAGGCGATAAAAAGCCCAGCAATGCTGGGCTTTTGCCGATCTCAAGTAGCTATCAGTAAAAGGATGCGCCCCAGAAAACTCGACCAATAATCTCGATCTCATTTTCGTTTAGTTGCTCTGGCGTATAGCTTTCATCCGGGTGCTCTGTATTGTTGTGGCTTTTCAGTCGAATGCCGCCGCCAGGCAGTCTGTAGAGAACCTTTACTCGCAGCTGACCGCTGTGTTTAAGGGCGTACATCTTCCCGTCTACCACCGACTTCTGGCCCGTGTTGATTGCTACGGTGCTGCCATCATGAAGCACCGGTTCCATCGAGTTTCCCGAGATAATGACGCAAAACGCCTTATCGAATGGGACGCCACGAGCATGGAGAGAATGTTTGTCGAATCTAAGTTTTGTCGTATGGCTTTGTTCGATCAAAGTATGCCCTGCTCCTCCAGGCAGTTGGATCTCGCGAAGGAAGGGGATCCCCACTTCATCGTCAAGCAGTGACTCATCACCCGAAACGCTAATGGGCGCAGCGCCGACGGTTGAAGCCATATTCTGATCTATGTCTCTGTGGGCAAGCTCCATTCCCTCTTCGAATGCCTTCCATTGCTCCCTTCCCTCAAGATGAAAGGCCGCTTGCTCCAGGGGTATAACCATTCCGCCGATGCCTGAAGCCAGCCACATGACCGAGACACCGCAAGCTTCAGCGATCTGAAGAAGGTAAGAGGAACGAAGGGTCTTGCCAGATTCAAGCTGGCTTATAGCCGTTTGAGCAATGCCTACGTGGTCGGCGAGCTGGCTCTGCGTCAGCCCGGCATGTTTTCTCGCAGCTTTAATTCGGTCTGATAGTTCCATCCGCTGATCCTATAAACATACTTATGGGCTTGCAAAGAAGTCTGCTTATGTGCAGTCTATAAAAAGACTTATCAGAGACCTTCGCCATGGCTGAAAATATCAGCGAACTAATCAGTTACTTTGGAAGCCAGTCGTCTACTGCCAAGGCTCTGGGAGTATCTCAGGCCACGATTTCTTACTGGCTTTCTGGTTTTCAAAAAGTGAGCCCTGAAAAAGCGCTGCTCGCTGAGGTTGTTACTCATGGAGCCATCAAGGCTTCTGGGCTGTGCGACCTGATTGCTCAGGTAGAGGCTCGCCACAAGGTAGGTGAATCATCCCCCAAATTTTCGATCTCGGCACCTGGGTCGAATGGCTCTGTATGCGTATCCAGTACCGGGCTAGAGCTATGAAAACTTCTGCATGCGAAAACTTGAAATATTCCGCGCATGCGCTGAATTTTAGGTTTTTTATGTGTCGATTAAGCCAAATCGTATGCCGTTCCTGCCAATTAACCCCAAAGCCAAATTTTTACTCGTTATCGGGGGTAGTCGGCCAGCACTACTTAGGAAACGGCAACAATTTCGGAGAAATCAAATGATGTCGCACATGTGCGCTTCCAGAAACTCGACCCTGCTGAGGCCCTCGCTTAATGAGTACCTTACGGGTCTGCACAGTTCCTGGCAAAAGGGAAGGCCCTCGCTAGGGCCTGATCAGCGACTTCCAATGTTTGGCTTTCGCCTGCCAAATGAAAAGGAATCCGGCATGAGCCAGCAAACTCCATCTCAGTTTTTGTTGTCGGGCTAAATCGCAGGCAACAAAAAGGCCCGCATTCGCGAGCCTTCTTAACCAGTCCACGCCAATGGACTTTTTTGAATCTTCGTTCTCGGAGAACGATTTCATGCACCCAAAAAATAGCACCACGCTTATTACGAAGCAAGCCCCGTTGCTTACAAGGGCTTCGGAGTTTCATCTAGCTGACAATGAGGGAAAGCATTTTTTCGCTGTTACAGCCGGTCTGCTTGTTTCTGATGTGCTCAACGAAGCCAGCACGATCCTTGGAGCAGTAGAGAGTGTGGCCAGCAAGCTGCAGGATTGCGATCTCGATGCCAATGACATCTACCTGATCCGCCTGATGGTCGGCGCCGCCCAGTCCCTGATCAATGCAAGCACTTTCCCCGTCGAGTTCGGCAACCGTGAGGGGGGGGCAAAATGAAAACCCCTAACTTTACTGTGGATCATGAGTTCCATTCGCAGAGTGGCTATTCGGTCTTTGCTGCTGAAAGTGATGTACCGGTGCATGTCTCACTCGCTGCTGCAGCGCTCCTTCTTGAATCGGTCGTATCTGGCTTGCAAGCCCTAATTTCCATTCCCGAGGCATCCACCAACGCCACCTTGATCTGTTTCGCAACAGATAGCGCTCTGGCGCTGGTGTATGCGGCGCAGGCTGGTGCCGCGTCCCAAATGGACGAATCCGAAAACGTAGTGCGGGAATCTGGGGGGGAGCAATGAATATCGCCAAATTCCAAGGCGGCGGTGCCGTCACCATGTCCTCGCAAGAGATCGCCGAGTTGGTGGGTAAGCGCCACGACAATGTGAAGCGGACTATCGAAACGCTGGTTGAGCGCAAAACCATTCAACTCCCTCAAATTGAGGAAGTTAAAAACCACCTCGGCCAAACGGTCGAGCAGTACCAAGTGTGCAAGCGCGACAGCTTCGTAGTGGTCGCTCAACTCAGTCCTGAGTTTACCGCTGCGCTGGTAGACCGCTGGAATGAACTGGAATATCAGGCTGCGCGCCCAATGACCCTGGCCGAGATCACCGCTGCCAATGCGAACCACCTTGTGGAGGTCGAGCGTCAGCAGCGGGAACAGCAGGTGGTGCTGGAGAGGATCGAGCGCCGAGTCGAGGATCTTAGTCAGACGACCGTGTGGGACCACTGCCCGCAGAACTGCCAGTCGCTGACTCGCATCAAGGAAACGATGCTCAAGCGCCACGGCCTTTCCGGCGCTGTCGTCGACTACGTGCTGAAGGTCTGGCCAAACCAACCGAACCCCGCCGGTATGGTCCGGAACGGCCACGAAGAAGCGCTTGGCTCGCAGTATCTGGTCTGGTCCAAGAGCCATGTCACTGCAGCATTCAACCGGTTTGTTTCCGAATCCACGATGGTTAACGCCACCCAAGCGACCCATCCATATTTTGAGGGCCGGTTTCGCCTGGTCCAGAAGGTCCAGTCATGACCAGAACCTATGAATCAACGCCCGGGATTTCGGCAGTTTCGCCGTCAACTGCCGAAGTAGTCGCTGGCCCCTGGCCCAACTACTCCAATTGCCGCCACCTGCCTGAGCGGGAACGCTGGGAGATCTATGGTCTCGCCAAGGCTGGTCGTATGGCCCTGGAGGATCGTGGTGTCGTCATGGCTGAGAGCTATGACGACTTCATCCGCCGCGTGACGCGGGAGCTCGACCTGTGAGCGGGCCTGACATGCTGCGCAAATTTCAAGGCGTCTGGATTCCGGCAGAGCTCTGGAAGGACAGGGCTCTGTCGATCACAGAAAAGGTCATGCTGGTTGAAATCGGCAGTCTTGAAGATGACGAAAGGGGTTGCTATGCCAGCAACGCCAAGTTCGCCGAATTCTTTGACCTCTCGATCTCCAGGGTTTCCGAAATCATCAGCGGACTTGCCGAAAAGCGTCTGGTATCGGTAGAGCAGATCCGCGACGGCGTGCGCGTTGTCGAGCGCCGGATTCGATTGATTCACCCCTTCGGAAAACCGAAGAACCCTTCGGAAAACGCTGAGAACCCCTTCGGAAAACACGGCGAACCCCCTTCGGAAAACACGCAGGAGAGTAATACATTACTGAGCAATACAATGAGGGTAATCAAAACCCCTTCCGCTAACGCTCCAGCCAAGGGGAAAAGGGCTGATGGAAAACCTCGGGGTGCGAAGTTCGACCCACTGACCGCTAAGCCCGAGAACGTCTCAGACGAAGCCTGGGTTGGATTCTGTGAAATGCGCAAATCCAAGCGCAAGGATCTGACTGAGCGCGCCTGCCAGTTGATCGCCAAAAAGCTTGCAGGGCACGCAGAGCCCGACGCTGTTCTGGATAACTCAACTACCAATTCGTGGACCGATATCTATCCGAACTCGGTGCTTCCGGGTGCTGGAGCCAAAAACGGCAAGGCATCCCGTCACACCAACCTCGACCAGATCAACCACGAAGACGGCCTCGAGCAGCAGGCCGATGGCACCTATCGAATTGCGAGCGTGACCCCATGACCACGAAACCGAGGTACACCCTGGAAACCCGGGCGGGCGAATGCCGTGAGCATGGCCAGTTCCCTGACAACCTTGTGGCCCAGTTCGGCGCTGATCCTGTTTGGTTCGGCTGCCCACGCTGCCACTTTGATGCTCGCCATTCTCAAGATATTGATCAACGTTCGAAGGCTGCGGGCATCCAGCGGGATAGGCTGCTGAACGAGCGCCTGCTTGACGCTGGAATCCCGGAGCGGTTCACGGCCTGCACACTAGACAACTGGGGCGCAGACGCACCTGCAAAGGCCCAGGCACTTGCTGCGTGCGCTGGGTTTGTCGAGGCGTTTGAGGAAAACTTCGCTGTAGGCCGGTCCGCGATGCTGTTGGGCACGGTGGGCACGGGCAAAACGCACTTGGGTACCGCGATGCTGCAGGCTGTGATTCGTAAACACGCGCTGGCTGGGCTTGTCGGGCTTTACGCTACCGCCGGCTCGATAATCCGAGACGTGAAGGCCACCTTCGGCAATCGAGGGCGCACCGAGGCGGATGTCTACGCCGACTTGATTCGCCCCGACCTGCTGGTCATCGATGAGGTTGGCGTTCAGCACGGGACCGACTTCGAACGCCAGGTTCTGTTCGAGGTGATCAATGGCCGTTACGAGAAGATCAAGCCCACGATCGTGGTGAGCAACCTGGGCGTGACCGAGCTGCGCCAGTGCCTGGGGGATCGAGCGGTTGACCGCCTGCGCGACAAGAGCGGCATTGTGGTGGTGTTCCGTTGGGCATCTGCGCGGGGTGCCGTATGAGCCGCGAACTGTTCAGCATTGAAGCCGAGCATGGCGTCCTGGGCGCGATCATGCTGAAACCGGATCTGTTCGACGAGGTAACCAGCAAGGTTAGCGTCTCCGATTTCCACGACCTGGAAAACGCCGCGCTCTACCAGGCAATCATTGACTGCCACGCCACTGGTGATCCGGTTGATCCGGTCACCGTTGGGTTATGGCGCCCCAAACTGCCGAGCGGCGATAGCACCTTGGCGTTCGCAGTCGAGATCGCCAATAACGTGACCAGCACTGCTAACTGGAAGACGTACGCCAAGCACGTTCGCGAGCGAGCAATACTTCGGCGTGTGGTCGAGGCCGGAGACGTGATTCGCGAGCAGGCCACCGAAGACCTACCGCTGGCGGAGATCATCGCACTTGCCCAGCAGGCCACCGCCGACCTTCGTGATCTGGACGACGACGGACAACGGGATTACTACAGGGCGAGCGAGATCCTGCCTGGCGTAGTCGACACCATCGACTCGAAGTTCAACAAGACGATGCCTACAGGGCTTTCGACCGGGCTGAAGGATCTTGATGAGCTGGTGCGAGGATTACGCCCCGGAAACATGATCGTTGTTGGTGGACTGACCGGCTCAGGCAAGACCATTCTCGGTCTTCAAATCGCCCAGCACGTCACCTGCAAACTCGACGGTGTTGGTCTTGCTTTCTCCATGGAGATGACCAAGGAAGAGTTGATCACACGCGGTCTTGCATCGCTTGGGAGCGTCAACTTGAGCAAGCTGGACAGTGGCGACCTTGAAGATCATGACTGGCCAAAGCTAACCAGCGCGGTCAGCATCCTCAACGAAGCCAAGCTGTTCGTTAACGACCAGGCCGGCATGACGATGCCTCGCATCCGCTCAATTGCCCGGCAGTGCCAACGCAGGGAAGGGCTCAGCGTGCTGCTGGTCGATTACGTCCAGTTAATCAGCGCCGAAGGTAGCGCCAACCGCTCTATCGAGGTTGGGAAGATATCCACGGCCCTCAAGAACCTGGCCAAGGAGCTCAAGATCCCGGTGATCGTGCTGGCACAGCTCAACCGTGGCTCAACCAACCGTCCGGACAAGCGTCCTCGTCCGAGCGACATTCGTGACTCCGGACAGATTGAGCAGGACGCTGACGTGGTGATCCTGGTGCATCGCGACATGGAAAGCGAAGAGGGCCAGAACGGAGTAACCGAACTCATCGTTGGCAAAGTCAGGCACGCCAAGGTCGGGTCGTGCCTTGTGCAGCAGCAGGGTAAGTACGTCAGGTTTGTTGATTTCGGAGGTAAAGCGCCAAGCACCGAAGAGGTGGAGATGGGGCGCGTATTGAAATTCACCGGCCGCGCAAAGGGGAGAAAAGATCATGAGTAACGTCACAGCGGCATTGCCGCGCAAAAGCATGAGCGACCTAGAGCGGCGCTTTCTGAAGATCGCTGGTGAGGAGCTGGCCAACGTCAAAGTTGGCGGCCCGAGCGCACTGGCTTACCTGTTGGATATGGTCGCCAGTTGGCACGGCAGTCGCGCACAGATCGGCTTCCATGATTTCGGCCAACGTTGGCTGATCGAGGGGAATGCCAAAAACAAACCCGCTGACCGGTTGTTGCGCGACCTGTTTGGCCTGAGTGATCCCGATCCGAGGAAAGCCGCATGAAGAAGCGAACCTATGCCGATAAGCCACTGGGCGATACGGAGTATCTACTGGAGCAATGGGGCTGGTGGCGGATGGATGGGATGGGCGTGCCTCGGTACGTGTCGCCACTCTTGGCACTCATGCGTGACAATGTCCAAATGCCGAGTACGTCCAGCTACGTGATCACTGATGACCAGGCGCTTGCGGTGGATTCTGCAGTGGCCAAGCTCACACAGCGTAACGGACAGATGGGCTTGTTCCTCTGGCTCTACTTCGGTGCCAAGTGGACGATGGTGCGGATAGGGGAGTCGGCCGGTATTTCTGAACGATCGGCAAGGGAGCTGATCAAGTCAGGGGTCGGTTGGGTTGACGGTGTACTGCATGGAATGAGTGATGCGGCGTAGAAAGCTCTTTCATGCCGGATAAACAACTGTTTTCATGGCACCGTGTTTAGCTTTTCAAGCGCGACACCATGGAAAAGCCCGACAAACGAGTTGGGCTTTTCCAGTGGTTTAATATGAAGCCATCTTTGTTGAGTATTATGGCACTGGTTTGGAGCTTAACTGCATGCACTCAAGATACTTTACTTTGTCTGATATTACATCTGCATATAGTTTGGATAAGCCAGAGTTATCCCCTGCGTCAGACATGAAGTTAGTGCTTTGAAAAGCGGTGTTGTAGATCACCTTGATGCTTTCTTCAGTTTTGAATGAATTCGTCTCCACTTCGGTGCGAGCATTTTTTTGAAGGTTTAGAGCGTCTGCGGAAGCGTCTCTGTTGATCGTGGCGATGATGTTTTCCGCGATCGCTTTATTTTCTAATGCTCTGTGATTTGAAATACCTTTAGCGATAGCTTGTGGAAGGTTCTCATCCGTTAAGCTTTCAGCTTCGGGTACGATTTTGAGTGATTTTACATATAAGGCTCCAGCTTCGGATGTTGAGATTTTCTGAAGGTCATCACCTTTTTTGTTAATGCTCTCTACATATGGGATTGCACATCCAAGTTTATAGTAGGCGGAAGAGTAAATTTTTGATTGTTCTTCAAAGTTCCCCCATGACTTGAATCCTAGCGAGGTTAAAATAATAGCTCCAGCTGATTTGTATAGGTCAGAATGTGAATTTGTTGCTAGCCCTATTGCGCCAACTCCCGCACCGCCTAGGGCTACTAAGTTTAAGGTGGAGCTGTTCAAACTTGCCCCGTTCGCGTATTCGGCCATTTCATTTTGTATGGACGTCATCCGACAAATGCTTGGAATTGTAGAGGTGCATTTTGTGGTGGATAGATCCATTGGGCGAAGATTTTTTCCACTGCATCCAAGAAGCATAGATAGCGATATAAGTAAGACTGTTAGCTTGCTCATGTTTATCCCTGTTTTTATAGTGAAGGCAAACTGATATTAGCAGCGTTTTTTAAGGGCGCTTTTCTATTTGAATACCTTGCATACGCCACACTTTGGCGTTTTCTAACAACCCTGGCCTTGCTATTAAGCAGGGCCTTTTCATTTCTGGAGGCCCCTATGGCAGCCCCAGGCAGGAGTAGAAACATGGCCAACCCGACGCCCGAGAGCATCGTAGAGGTGGTGGGTGCGTCAGTGGCCAATAAGGGCATGATTGTTGGTGGTGCTGCTGGGATGGTCGGTTGGCTGTCCCAGGTGAACTGGATCGGTATCGCTGGTGTAGTGGTGGCGGTGCTGGGCCTGCTGATCAATTTGTACTTCCAGGTGCGTAAAGACCGCCGAGAGCACGCCGAAAGCCAGGAACGCATCAAGGCTCTGCGCGATCAGTGCCGGTTATGAGCCCCCAACTGCGTCAGCGCGTTGCTGTGGGTCTGCTGAGCATCAGCGCCGCAGGGTTCGCCGTCTGGCAGGCCAGTGAAGGGTTCACGCCCACCGCTGTGATCCCCACCAAGGATGACGTTCCCACCATCGGCCACGGCTCCACCCGCTATGAAGACGGCTCGCCAGTACGCATGGGCGACACCATCACCCTAGCCCGCGCCGAGATCCTGGCCCGCAACTTGAACGGCCAGGCCGAGAAGCAATTCGCCGCATCGCTGCCAGGCGTGAAGCTGCATCAGGTGGAGTTCGATGTGTACATGGACTTCGTGGGGCAATACGGCATTGGCACTTGGCTCGCTGGATCCCCGCGCCGTGACCTGCTGGCCGGCAAATACGCCCAGGCCTGCAACGACCTACTCAAGTACCGCTACGCCGCAGGCTTCGACTGCTCGACACCGGGCAATAAGCGCTGTGCCGGCGTATGGACTCGGCAGCTTGAACGCCATGCCAAGTGCATGGCCGCGCAATGAATCGCTACCTGTTCGCCGCCATTGCCGCCATGGCGATCCTGCTGGGCATCCAGACACACCGCCTGGACAACGCACAGACCGCTCATGCCGAGTATGTGACAGCCATTGAGCTTCAGGCCAAAGAAGCCAGCGAGCAGGCCCGCCAGACCGAACAGCAACGCCAACGAGACATTGATCAGGTACGCACCGATGCAGCCAATCAGAAAGCAAAGGACGACTCTCGCGCTGCTGAGCTGCTTGCTGCTGGTGACAGCCTGCGCAAGCAACAGACCAGCCTGCTTGCCGACCGCGCCGCCCTCCGTTCCCGCCTTGCCGCAAGAGGCAAGACAAACGAAGACCTTACCGATCTGCTCGCCCAACTGCGCACAGAAGCTGACAACCATGCGGGCGAACTGGCAGCAGCGCTTGACTCAAGTCGCCGGGCCGGATTCGCCTGTGAGCGCTCCTACGATTCCCTGAGGTCATCCAAATGATTAAGTACCAAATCAAATCCACTGGCGAAATTCATGAAGTCAGAGCCGTGACGTTTGTTCAGGGCGCGGATCTTCGCCTCATTGGCGAGGGCGGCTCTGTCGTGGCCATCTTCGCTTCATTCGAATGGCTAAAAGTAATCCCAGCTGAATCTGCGCCAGCAGTAGAGGGTGAACTCTCCACCGAAAAACCTGAGCTTATCGGTGAGTAATGCCAAGCCTTGCCAGCAAAGGCACTGAAGAACCCCCGAAAGAGTAAGGAAACCCCATGGCACTGACACAAAAGCAGGGCCTGTTTGTTGATGAATACCTGATCGACCTCAACGCAACGCAGGCCGCTATTAGAGCCGGGTACAGCAAGAAAACGGCCGGGCAGATCGGTGACGAAAACCTGAAAAAACCTCAAATAGCCCAGGCCATCAACGAAGCGATTGCTTCCCGCAACAAGCGCGCACAGATCGATGCTGACTACGTGCTTCGTCGTTTGGTCGAGATTGATCAGCTCGACGTGCTGGACATTCTGCGAGACGACATGAGCTTTAAGCCTCTTTCGGAATGGCCCAAGGGGTGGCGTCAGTACCTTGTTGGCTTCGATATCGCAGAGATGTTTGAGGGGGCAGGCGATGACCGCTCAATGGTCGGCTTGATGAAAAAAATCAAGTGGCCGGACAAGGTCAAGAATCTAGAACTGCTCGGCAAGCACGTAGCAGTCAGTGCCTTCCGTGAACAGGTGGAAGTAAACGTAACCCACACTCTTTCTGAGCGGATGGCTAAAGCACGTGAGCGCGCCAGCAACGGTTGACCTTGAGCAGCAGCTGGTCGAGGACATCCTCTCGTTTGCGCAAGACCCGCTTGGATACGTCTGGTACGCCTTCCCGTGGGGCGAGCCAGGTACAGAACTAGCGAACAAGTCAGGGCCCAGGCCGTGGCAGATTGAAGTCCTCGACTCGATCGGCCAAAAGCTGCGCGCCGGTGCCAAGGATCTTGGCGAGGTAATCCACGAAGCCACCGCCAGCGGCCACGGCATCGGCAAGTCGGCGCTGGTGTCCTGGCTGATCAAGTGGTGTGTGGATACCTGTGTCGACGCGCGCGGCGTGGTCACCGCCAACACTGAAACTCAGCTCCGGACCAAGACCTGGCCCGAGGTGGCCAAGTGGAACCGGCTTTCCATCACGGCCCATTGGTTCCGCATCACGGCCACGGCGCTGATCAGCACCGACCCGGAACATGAAAAGAACTGGCGTGTGGATGCGGTGCCCTGGTCGGAGAGCAACACCGAGGCATTCGCCGGCCTCCACAACGAAGGCAAGCGCCTGCTGCTGGTGTTCGACGAAGCATCAGCCATCGCCGACTTGGTGTGGGAGGTGGCAGAGGGTGCGCTCACCGACGAGAACACCGAAATCATTTGGGCTGCCTTCGGCAACCCGACAAAGACCACCGGCCGGTTCCGGTCGTGCTTCACCCGGTACAAGCATCGGTGGTCACACCGCCAGGTCGACAGCCGCACGGTTGAAGGCACCAACAAAACGCAAATTGCCAAATGGCAACAGGACTACGGGGAAGACAGTGACTTCTTCCGTATTCGTGTGCGCGGCATGTTCCCGAGGGCTTCCGAATTGCAACTGATCCCGACTGACTGGGTTGCTGATGCGATGAAGCGGGAACCGGTCTATGGCATGGACGACGCCCTGGTCTGCGGCATCGACATCGCCCGGGGTGGCGCTGACAGCAACGTGATTCGATTCCGTCGTGGCCTCGACACCCGATCGATACCGGCCATCAAGATCCCAGGCAGCGAGACCCGCAACACCACGCTGTTCATCGCCAAGGTTTGCACGGTGGTTCAGGAACACCGGCCGGACGCGGTATTCGTCGACGCCACCGGCGTTGGCGGACCTGTTGCCGACCAGCTTCGGCGCCTGATGCCCGGCATCGTGATCATCGATATCAACTTCGCCAGCGCGGCGCCGGATCGGCACTACGCAAACATGCGCACCTACATGTGGTGGCAGATGCGCGAAGCATTGCGGGCGGGCCTGGCCATCGATAGCAGCGAAGAGCTTGAAGCCGAGCTGACATCGCCGATGTACACCCACAACGCCAGTGACCAGATCGCCCTGGAAAAGAAGGACGACATCAAGAAGCGCCTGGGAATCTCGCCCGATGACGCCGACGCCCTGGCCTTGACCTACGCCATGCCGGTGATGAAGAGCCAATACAACGACTACGGCGGTTCAGGGGCCAGCAACAGCGGCCTTGAATCCGACTATGACCCTTACGCGAGTAACTGACATGTGCGGAAAGAGCATCAAGAAACTGATGAATAAGGTGATTGACCTTGACCCGCTGCGCGGCGGCGACACGATCCTGGAAGGCCTGGGCCTGCCCAACCTGACCGGCGAGAACACCGGCATGTTGGGCGCTGCTGACCGGGCCAAGGCAGCACAGGAAGCCGCAGCAGAGGCGGCGGGTTCGATCACCACGGCCGGTACCACGGCTGCCACCACTTCAAGTGACTCCGTTCAGGCTGCTGTTGAAGCTGAACGCAAGCGCCGCCTGGCCCAATCCGGCCAAAGCGGCACCATTCTGACCGGCTCGTCTGGTGTGCTGGGTAATGCCAGCACCAGCCAGAAAACGCTGTTGGGGGTGTAAGTTGGCCGACTCCCTTCGCGAACGCTGCGAGAAGCGCTACACCGCTCTCAAGAGCGAGCGCGACAGCAACTGGCTACCTGAATGGAAAGAATTGGGCGATTTCATCAGCCCGCGCTCTGGCCGCTGGTACAACACAGACACCAACGACGGCAAGCGTCGTGATCAGAAGATCATCAACCCCCAAGCAACCTTTGCGGCCCGCACGCTGGGCGCCGGTATGCACACAGGCATGACCAACCCTGCAGCGCCGTGGGTGAAGTTCGGCACCCCAGACCCAAGCCTGATGGAGTTCGCACCGGTCAAAGCCTGGCTGTTTGCAGCAGAGAAGGCCATGCGCGAAGTGATGGCCAGGGGCAACCTGTACAGCGTGCTGCCCAACCGTTACAGCGAGGAAGGTATTTTTGGTACCGCGCCCATGGTGGTGATGCCGGATGATAGCGACTTGCTGCGCTCGTACCCGCTGGCCGTCGGTAGCTACATGCTCGCCAACAACAGCCGCAACCAGGTGGACACGCTGTACCGCGACTTCCGCATGACTGCACGCCAGATGGAACAGCAGTTCGGCAAGGACAAGATGGACACCGCGTCCAAGAACTTGCTGAGCAGCAAGCCTGACGCCTGGATCGACATCTGCCACGGCATTGAGCCCAACGACACCCGCGAGAAGGGCCGCAAGGACAATACCAACATGCCGTTCCGCTCCGTGTACTGGGAGAAAGGCGGCGATAAAGATTCGATGTTGCGCGAATCCGGCTTCAAGGTGTTCCCGGTCATGGCGCCGCGCTGGGACGTGCTGGGCGAAGACGTATACGGCACCGGCCCTGGCTCGATGTGCATTGGCACCACCAAGGCCATCCAGTTGATGGAGCGCCGTAAGGCCGAACTGCTGGAGAAGGGCGTACGGCCTCCCATGGGCGCCCCGGTCAGCCTCAAGAATCAGCGCGCATCCATCCTGCCTGGCAGCATCACTTACCTCAACGACATGCAGGTCGGCGCCAAGTTTGCGCCCCTGTACGAGGTTCAGCCCGCCTGGCTGGGTCAGCTCCGTGGCGAGATCGCTGCTGACAGTTCGATTATTGACACCGCGTTCTTTGTCGACCTGTTCCTGATGATCAGCCAGATGGACAGCGTGCGCACCGCGTACGAGATCGCCACCCGCAAAGAAGAAAAGCTGTTGATGCTTGGGCCTGTGCTGGAACGCCAGACCGATGACCTGCTAGACCCTCTGGTCGACATGTACTTCAACCAGATGCTCGAGCAATCCATACCGCGCTGGACCGGCATGTTGCCTGGTGCTCCGCTGTTGCCGCCGCCGCCCAAAGAACTGGCCAACATGGACTTACGTATTGAGTTCACCAGCATCCTGGCCCAGGCACAGAAGGCAATCGGCGTATCCAGTATCGAGCGCGCCATTGGTTTCGCCGGCACGGTGGCCACGGTCACCCAGAGCACCGAAGCGCTCGACCTACTCGATTCCGACGAAGCCATGCGCCAATACTTTGAACTGATCGGCGTACCCCCGACCCTTGTACGCGCTGACGACATGGTCGAGCAGATCCGTAAGCAGCGCGCCCAAGCCCAGCAAGCCGCGCAGATGCAGCAGGAATTGGGCAGCGTCATTCAGGGCGCCCAGGTGCTGAGCCAGACCGACACCGGCGGCGATAACGCACTGACCGCACTTGCGGGGGCGATGTGATGGCCGAGCAGAAACCAACCGAGCAGGAACTGCAGGACATCGCCGACTTCAAGTGGTTGATGAGTGACCACCGCGGGCGCCGCTTCGTGTGGCGAACCCTCGGCCATTGCCGGCTATTTCAACCCTCGATCGGACCCACCGACGCAATCACGAATTACAACGAAGGCCAACGCAATGTTGGCCTTCTTCTTTTGAGCCAGGTGAACGACCTGACCCCATCGCTGTACGCGGTCATGGCTGCCGAGAACGCGCCGCAGCCGGTTGCTGAACAAACCCAGGAGACAGATGAATGAGCCCTTTGATGATGAAGCTGCTTGGCCGCGTGTATATGAACGAAGCGCCAGCCGACGGCGGGCAGGGTGGTGGTGCGCTCGCGCCTGCAGCGGCCCCAGCAGCAGATGCACCGCCAGCCCCGGCCGATGGTTCGTTGCTGACCCCGCCAGCACCAGCTGCTGCGCCGGCGCCGGACGCGACCAAAACCCCGGAACAGATCCAGCAGGACGCCGACGCGGCGGCGAAGCTCAAGGCCGAAACCAGCGCGCCAGAGGCTTACGAGGACTTCACCCTGCCCGAAGGCATGGAGATGGACGCCGACGTCCTGGGCGAATTCAAGAACCTGGCCAAGGAACTGAATATTCCGCAGGCCAAGGCTCAGCAACTGATCGACTTCCAGACCCAACTGGCGAACAAGCAGGCCGAGCAATACCAGGCCGCAGCCGCCAAGCAGGCACAGGACTGGGCTGCATCCATCAAGAGTGACCCTGAGCTGGGTGGTGAGAACTACGACAAGAGCGTAGCCAGCGCCATCAAGGTCATTCAGTCCTTCGGCGACCCGGCATTGACCGAGTTGCTGAATACCTCCGGGCTGGGCAACCACCCGGCGCTGTTCAAGTTCTGCCATCGCATCAGCGCGGCTATCTCGGAAGACAAGTTCGTCTTGCCTGGCAGCCAAACCGACTCACCGAAAGAAATGAGCATCATCGACGCCTTCAAGTAAGGCCCTGACCAACCGCAAGGAGATACACAGATGGGCATTTTGACCTCCACCATGCCGACCCTGATCGACAAGTTCAGTCGTCAGGACGGCACCCAAAAGATCATGAAGATCGTCGAGCTGATGGCTAAGCGTAACGACATCCTCATGGACGCCGAGTATCAGGAGTGCAACGACGGCTCCAAGCACAAGACCACCATGCGTTCGGGCATTCCTGAGCCGGCATGGCGCATGTTCAACAAGGGCGTTCAGCCAACCAAATCGACCACCGTGCCAGTGCTCGACACCACCGGCATGATGGAAGACTACGGCAAGGTTGATAAAGCGCTGGCCGATCTGAGCGGCAATGCTGACGCCTTCCGGGTTTCCGAGAACATCGCCAAGCTGCAGGGCTTCAACAACAAAGCCTCGCGGTACATGTTCTACGGCAACACCGCGTCCGAGCCTGAATCGTTCTTGGGCCTGTCGCCGCGCTACAACGACAAGTCCGCCGAGTCTGGCGCAAACATCATCGACGCGGGTGGCACCGGCTCTACGAACACCTCCATTTGGTTCGTCACTTGGGGTGAAATGACCACCCACCTGCTGTATCCGAAAGGCAGCGTGGCGGGCTTCCAGCATAAGAACTTGGGCGAGGACACCGTAACTGACGGCAACGGCGGCGAGTTTCAGGCATATCGCGACCACTTCAAGTGGGATATCGGTATGTCGGTACGTGACTGGCGCGCCAATGCCCGCATCGCCAACATCGATGTGACCCAACTGACCCGCGACGGTGCGACCGGTGCCAACATCATCGACCTGATGATTGACGCCATGTACCGCCTGGATAACCCAGACCAGGGTGAAGGGCGCACCGTCATCTATGCCAACCGCACCATCCAGTCCTGGCTGCATAAGCAGGCCATGAACTCCAAAAACGTCAACCTCACCATCGGCGAGTACGGCGGCAAGAAGATCCCGGAATTCCTGGGCATCCCTATCAAGCGTGTTGACGCACTGCTGAACACCGAAGCCCGCGTGGTCTAACGACCGCGTGGTTTTCCCCTATTACGGAGAGACCACCATGCTTTTTGACGCAAAGCTGCTCATGTCGAACGCCCAGGCAATCACTGCCACGGCGGCATCGACCGACATCATCGATCGTGGCGACAACAAGGACGTTGGCCGCGCCGGTGATATTCCGCTGGTCATCCAGGTTGTTGAAGCTTTCAACACCCTGACCAGCCTCACCATCGACCTGCAAACCGATGACAACTCGGGGTTCAGTTCCCCGCGCTCGCTCTACCAGGTCGTTGTTCCCCTGGCGGACTTGAAGCTGGGTTACCAGACGCCAGTCATCACCCTCCCGCAGAAGACTGAACGCTTTCTGCGCCTCAACTACACCGTGACCGGCACCGCCCCAACACTGGGCAAGGTAACCGCCGGTATCGTCGCTGGAGTGCAGACCAATGCCTAAGCGCTATGAAGTGCTGGAGCGATCGTTTATCAACGGCCGTCTCTATGAACCAGGTGAAACGGTGGTGCTGGAAATCGACAGCCCGGGCAGTAACTTGAAGATTGCGGGCGCGGCGAAGGCTGCTGCGGCTCCAGCCCCAGGCAAGACCAATGCCGATGGCCCTGAGTACAGCGCCAAACACAACGGCGGCGGGCGCTACATCATCATCGGCAAGACCGGTGATCGTGTCGGCGAATTCACCGGCACCAAGGACGAAGCGGAAGCCGAAGCCGTGCGGCTGAACGATGGTGGTGAAATCACTCCAGCCCCAGGCAAGACCAATGCCGATGACGACAACAACGACAACGGGCTGCCCGACGCCTGATCACCAGCAACATCCCCTCAGGGCCCTTCGGGGCCCTTTTCTTTTTCTGAGGTTCCCGAATGTCCAGTGACGTTGAGATCTGCAACATCGCTTTGTCGCGGGTTGCCCACACCCAGCCTATTGCTTCTCTCACCGAGAAGAGCAAGGCGGCCGAACTGTGCCGGATGTTTTACGGGCCTATGCGTGAACTGGTGTTGCAGGCGTTTCCCTGGCCATTCGCGGGATCGATCATTGCACTCGCTGACATTGGCACGCCGGCACCGGGCTGGGCTTACCGATACCGGTATCCAGCTGACTGCCTCAAGGTGCGCAGCATCGTGCAGCCTGGAACACGGCGCGCGCTGACCAGCGATTTAGAAATTCCTTACCAGATCGGCTACGACGCCGGCGGCCGTGTGATTCACACCGACCAGCCCGGTGCAGTGTGCCGGTTCACGTTCAAGGTTGAAGACTCAACGTTCTTTGATCCGCAGTTCGCTGACGCCCTGGCGTGGCGTGTGGCTATGGAACTGGCATTGCCGCTCAGTTCCAAACCTGACCTGCAGCAGTTCGCCAACCAGAGTTACCAAATGGCCATGACCCTGGCTGAAGGCTCTGCCTTTGAGGAATCCCAGGACGATCCAGAGCCTGAATCTGAATTCATTACGGTGCGCTCATGACCAGTGTATTGCAGCCAACCTTCGCGGCCGGCGAGCTCTCGCCCTCGGCCAGCGCGCGTACGGACATCGCCCGCTACTACACGGGCCTCAAGCTGTGCCGCAACTTTATGGTCATGCCCTATGGCGGTGTGCGTAACCGCGCGGGCACGAAGCTTGTGGCAGAGGTGAAGGATTCGACCAAGCGCTGCCGCTTGATCCCGTTCCAGTTCAACGACGTGCAGACCTACATCCTGGAAGTCGGTGACCTGAATATGCGGGTCATCAAGGACGGTGGCCAGGTGCTTTACAGCGCGGGCCCGAACGTTGGGCAGCCATTCGAACTGGCGTTGCCTTACACCCAGAACGACCTGGATTTGCTGAATTTTACCCAGTCGGCTGACGTGATGACGTTTGCCCAGCCAAGCTACAAGCCGCGCGAGCTGAGCCGCCTGGCGCACGACAACTGGACAACGGCAGAAATCAGCCTTGCGCCGCGCATTGCCGCCCCAGCCTCGGCTACTGCTGTGAGTGGTGGCGGTACGGGCGTAACTCAGGTTTGGACTTACCAGGTCACGGCCGTGCTCGATGACGGCAACACCCTGGATGAGTCGTTGCCCGTCACGTCCAACGCCATCACTGTGTTTAACAACACCATGGCCGGCACCATCACCTGGCCCGCCGTGACCGGCGCGACCTACTACATCATCTACAAGGACAACGCCGGCGCGGGCATCTATGGCTTCATTGGCCGGGCTACTGGGACCACGTTTACTGACCAGAACATCACCGCCGTGAAGACGGACACGCCACCGAACGGCAAGGATCCTTTCGTGGGAGCGGGCAATTACCCGGGCGCCGTGGGTTATTACCAGCAGCGCCTGGTGTTCGCCGGCAGTAACCTGAGCCCGCAAACGGTTTGGATGAGCAAGACCGGTCTGTTCAAGAACTTTGGCTACTCGATCCCCAACAAGGACGATGACGCCATTACGTTCACCATCGCCAGCAAGGAAGTGAACCGCATGCGCCACCTGCTGGGGCTGCGCAAGCTGCTGGGCCTCACGTCGGGCGGTGAGTGGACGTTCACCGGCGCTGACACTGGCTTGACCGCCAAGACCATCCAAGCGAGCCAGGAAGGCTATGACGGTTCGTCCATCGTTCCGCCAGTGGTTGTGGGCAACAGCGCCGTGTACGTGCAGGCACGCGGCAACCGGGTGTCGTCCTTCGGCTACTCCATCAACGACGACGGATTCGCAGCGGCTGACCTGACACTTTTCAGTGCCCATCTGTTCAAGGGTAAAGAGCTGACTAGCGTGGCGTATCAGAAAATCCCTGACTCAATCGTCTGGTATGTGCGGGATGACGGCGTGCTGCTGGGCCTGACCTACCTTCCGGAACAGCAGCTGGTGGGCTGGCACTGGCATGACACCGACGGGTTCGTCGAGTCCATCGCCTGCATCGCCGAGGGGCAAGAGGACGCGCTCTATATGGTCGTGCGCAGAACCATCAACGGCGTGCAGAAACGCTACGTTGAGCGGATGGCCAGCCGCCAGGTCACGAGTATTGAGGATGCATTCTTTGTCGATTGCGGGCTGACTTATGACGGGCGCAACACCGACGCGGCCAAGACCATGACGCTTTCTGGCGGAACGACCTGGGGCTACCCCGAAGTCGTGACCATGACGGCGGGCGGGCACACGCCATTTACCGCTGGCAGCGTGGGGGTGAACTACTCCCTCAAGCTGGATGTGATCGATGCGGACGATGAACCCACCACGGAAATCGTGCGGGTTGAGGTCGTGGGATACACCAGCCCCACGGTAGTCACGGTCAAACTGCTGATCGTCTGTCCTGAATCCCTGCGTGGTCATGCCGCATCTGCATGGGCGCGCCAGGTGAAAACCCTGTCCGGGCTTGGCCACCTTGAGGGCAAGACGGTTTCTGTATTGGCCGACGGCAACGTCCAGCCGCAGGTTGTCGTGAGTGGTGGGGCGATCACGCTGCAGTCCTATGCAGGCATTGTCCACGCGGGTTTGCCATACACATCCGACATGGAAACCCTGGACATCGAGCCGCGCCAGGCCAACGAGACAATGCTCGACAAGAAAATTGCCGTCACCTCGCTGACCGTTCTAGTTGAAGAGTCGCGGGGCATTTTCGCCGGTTCCGACAAGCACCATCTGTACGAGCATAAACCGGCGCGCAAAACTTACGAACTGCCCATTGAACTGCTCACCGGGCAAGCCCAAATCCCGATCCCCAACGACTGGACGGGCAAGGGCAGGATATTCATCCGTCAGGCCGACCCACTGCCACTGACCGTTCTTGCGGTCATTCCGGAGGTGACCTTTGGCGGCAGCTGACGTTTTGCCCATTGAACCTGAGGACATCGCGGTAATCCTGCGCGACGTTCGCCAGGCCGACATAGACGAAATCGTCGAGGGCTTGGGCATATCCATTGAGCGCGAACTTTTGGCCGGCATCAACGAGAGCCTTAACGCCCGAAAGATCGTGGTGAACGGCCATATCGTTGCGGTGTTTGGGGATGCGGTGCACAGCGTCCTTGGCTCAGTCGGTGTTCCCTGGCTGATCAGCACCACTCATGTGGAAAAACACGCAAAGGCCTTTCTCAAGGTCTGCAAGCCAGAGGTGCAGGGCATGTTGACCCGCCACCGACACCTCATCAACTACGTCGACGCCCGCAATACAGCCGCCATTCGCTGGCTGAAATGGTTGGGCTTCGACTTTGGCGCGGCCGTTCCCTACGGCCCCAAGCGCCTGCCGTTTTACCCCTTCACGCTGAACCGAGAGGATTAAACATGTGCTGGATGGCATTGATACCGGTCGCTATTGGCCTGGTGGGCGGGATGATGCAGGCCCAGGGGCAGACCCAGAACGCCGATTTTCAATCGGGCATGATGAAACAGAACGCCGATTTCAAGCTGCGGACTGCAGACGAGACGATCAACGCCGGCAATACCTCGGCGGATTGGCAACGCGTGCGGGCCGGGCAGGCTGTCGGAACACAACGATCTGCTCAGGCGGCCAATGGCATCGACGTGAATAGCGGCAGCGCGGCTCAGTTGCAGGATGACACCGCCATGCTCGGCGAACTGGATGCCCTGACGATCCAGAACAACGCCGCGCGCGAGGCCTACGGTTATCGAGTGCAGGCCAAGCAAGACATTCTCAACGCCAGCCAGACGGTACAGAACGGTAAGACCGCCGCCACAGGTTCAATCCTTGGCGGCCTCGGCAGTGCGTTCGGCTCATTTGCGGGGTCTCGATAATGCCACGGGTACCGACATACGAAACTCCGCAGGTCCAGCAGCAGGCAACCCGCCCGGTTGAATTGCGTGGCGTTGCGCCTGATAACACGTCGATTGCCCAGGGCCTGCAAAGCTTCCAGCGCGGAGCCGAGATCCTGGCCGCAAAAGAGCGGCAGAAAGCCGACACCGCGCTGCTGATGGATGCCGACAACCAGCTCACCCAGTGGCAGCAAAAGGCGATGTACTCGGAAGATGGTGGCGTTTATACCCGCAAGGGCCAGAACGCCATGGACGTGACCAACCAGACCTTGGACCAGTTCGATAAGGCCCAGGAAGAGATCGCCAAAACCCTGACCAATGATCAGCAGAAAGCCCGGTATGCGCAGATTGTCAGCAGTCGGAGAAACTCGCTTTCGAATGACTTGAACCGCTACGAGTACGGCGAGCGCCAGAATTATTACGGCCAGGTCGAAAAGGCCCAGCTCGAAACATCCATGCAGGGCGCCGCGCTGGATTACCAGGACCCGGCCAAGGTCGACCAATATCGCCAGAAGGTTGATGCGGTATTGGCGAGCCGTGCCGAGCGCTTGGGCCTGTCTCCCGAAGCCGCCCAGGCAGAGCGCTTGTCCACGAACAGCGGCATGTCCACCGCCGTTATCCAGCGGATGCTGATCGACTCTCCGGAAAAGGCCAAGAGCTACTACGAGTCCTACAAGGACACGATGACGGCCGAGGATCAGATCCGAACCAGCAACGGCATTGACCAGGGCTTTCGCAGGCTTGAGGCCGAGGCACGGCAGCGCCAGGTTGAAGCACGGCAACTGCAGGCTATCAACCGCATGGAGCTGAGCAGCCGCGTGCAGGATGCCAGCGCCGCCTATTCGCAGGGTCTGGACTTCGACAATCCACCGTCGAAAGTGGACTTTGCCGCAGCGTACGGGCTCGAGAAGGGGGCCAAGGAATACGACCGTTTCTCCAAAATCCAGGCCGTTGCCCCAGCTATCCGTGAGTTTGCCACCGCCGATCCGCAAGAGCGTCAAGCCATCCTCGACAAGTTCAATCCGGTCAGAAAGGACACCGGGGCGTTCTACGGTGACAAGGCCACAGGCATGCTTGAGCAGGGGAATATCGATCTAAACGCACGGCCCACCGTGAAAAATGCCGACGGATCCATCAGTACTGTGCGATCGATATCGGCGAATTTTGACGGACAGGAAGTGCTGATACCCACGGTCAGTGATGACGGGAAGATCCTCAGTGACGAGGCAGCGATTAAGACTTACCTGCGCACCGGCAAGCACCTGGGCAAGTTCGATAACCCCGATGATGCGACCGCTTACGCCGAATCGCTCCACGACCAACAGGCAAAACGCTATGGCGCCGGCACTGTGGGCGAGGGTTTCAAGGAAGACAGCCAGCTGTATCAGCACCTGACCAATGTGGGCGTGGGGTTGATGAAACAGCAGCAGGCCGATCCAGCCGCGTACGTGGCCAAGTACAGCCCGACCGTACAACGTGCGTTTGCCACCGCCCAGCAGGACGGAACGCCAGAGGCTTATCAGGCTTACGCGCGCGCCACGCTGGCCGAGCAGCAACGCCTTGGCGTCCAGCAACCCAAGTTGTTGCCGGACGCGGCTGCCGACCAGTTGGCTGCCAACTTCAACAACCAACTTAGTGGCGGTGAGAATGCCGCAACGATGATCGAGCAGCAGCAGGAACTGTGGGGTAAGGACTTCTCCACGGTGTTGCAGCAGGTGGGCAACAAGCTCCCGGCCGAGGCCCAGGTTATCGCCACCGGCCTGCCTAAGGATGTGGCTGAACGCATGGCCTCTGTTGCTTCCATAAAGGACAGCGAGCTGCATGCAGGCCTACAGAAGGGCCAGAAGGATACGATCAATCAATCGGTATCTGCTGCCATGGCGCCGTTCGCCCAGTCCCTGCAAGGCCAGTCTGGCGGTATCAACACCTACAACACCATGTACCAAGCTGCCGCCCGAACCGCCACATCGTATGTGCTTCAGGGCATGGATCCGGAGAAAGCTGCCGCCAAGGTCGTGAATGGGATGCTGAACGACAAATACGACTTCTTCGGCACCTATCGCGTGCCCAAGACCCAGGACACTGAGGCCGTCAGCCGTGGTGCCACTCAGGCCATGCGCCAGATCAAGCCCGATGAACTGATGCCGCTGCCTGGTTTTGCTGGCGTCACCGAGGAACAGAACCGCAAGCAGTTGCACGACGCGCTGCAATCCAGTGGCCAGTGGGTGCCGAACGAAGACGAGACCGGCCTTTCGCTGACCCTGAACGGCTACCGGGTGCGCGGTGCCGACGGCAAGCCCATCACACGCAGTTGGGCGGACCTGCAACAGAAAGGGTTGCGTGAGCCTGATCAGTACCGCGTCGCGCCAATGGGGTTCATGCCATGACTATCTATGCAGGTGATGCGCCGGTACTCGACCGGCGGACGATGCTCGACATCCCGGCCGATGCCGGAGAGGTGTGGGACGCTTCGTTTGGTGGCGCGTTCTCGACCAACCCGTCGAGTTCGATCATTCGCACGGAACAGCTCGGCCAGGCCCAGGATGGGCTGCGCCTGACCGGTGACACTGAATCCATCCTGGTGCCGCCACGTAATGAGCCGGACACACCATTGCTCGACGCCCAGGCCGCGCGCGATAAGGTTTCAGGTATGGGCCTGGATATCAAAATCCCCGAGCAGGGTATCCGCCAGGGCGCGCTGGACATTCTTATCGATCGACACCGCGAGCAGGCCGCACGTCAGCAGGTCATGACGCGGGCGAACGGTGGATCATTTGGCACCCAACTCGGTGCCAGTGTCGCTGCATCGCTGCTGGACCCACTCAACATTGCTTCGGCGTTTGTGCCAGTGGTGGGCGAAGCACGCTATGCCGCAATGCTCGGGCGCGCAGCATCTCCGCTGGGTCGTGCAGGTGTTCGCGCAGGCGTGGGTGCTGTTGAGGGGGCCGTGGGTGCTGCGATCATTGAGCCGCTGCCACTGATCGCAGCCGGTATGGATCAGACAGAATACGGGCTGTCCGACTCCCTGGCGAACATCGCCATGGGTGGCCTGCTCGGTGGTGGCCTGCATACCGTCGGGGGCGCTGTATCCGATGCGCTGCGCCGGCGGATCGCCACGGAGCCAACGCCCCAGGTCGAGAGCGTTTTGAACACGGCTGACCGTCAGGCGCCTCAGTCACTGAGGTCTGCCGACTTTGAGCGAGTGTTTGACCAGGATCCAGAAACAGCACTGCGCGGCGCACTTGCCCGCGATCTGGATGCCGACGGCGCCACGCTGTACCGCAATGCTGAGCGCCAGGCCATCGACGAGATACGCCCGACGTTGACGGGTGAGCGCGTGGGCAATGTGGCTGACCTGCATGTCGAGCGTCTGGCACTGACCCAGCGAGCTATGAACCTGGATGCGACTTTTAAGGACTTGGCCAAAGAGTTCCAGGGCCAGCGCATGACCCGCAAGCAGGCTGAGCGAGCGGCGCGTGACACCATCGCCGCCCAGCGCGAGCAGATCGGTGCGCGCCAGGCTGAGATCAATACCACGCTGGAGCGTAACCGTGCGGGCGAGTTCGATCGGCGTGACCTTGGTTTGATCGAGCGGGGGGAGGTGCCGGAGCGTTTGCGCCCGCAGATCGAGGCCCGTGCCAGGCAGATCATGCAGGGCTACCAGCTGCGTCCATTGGGGCCAGCTATCCGCACCGCCAGGGAAACTGCCCAAGACGCAGACTGGACTGTGCGCAACAGCGCCTTGCGCACCGCTGTGGCCCAGGCAGTCAGTGGCCGTGATGTCGACGTGCAAGCGCTGTTCGATCTGGAAGCCCCAGGCAAGGCGGCTGGCGCCATGGAATACGTCAAGCGCCCATTGACCCGCCGGGTTGATCCAGAAGGCCAGGCCGAAAGCATGCGCGTCGACAGCGCACCCAAGGCCCAGCCGCAGGACGAGTTCGAAGCGACCCGTCAGCAGTTCGACGAGGACGAAGCACTGGTCAAGGAAATGCTGGATCAGCTCCCGGAAAAGGATAGGGCCGATGTCCTGGCCGCCAGCCGAGACGAAGCCGATGCCGCCCAGGCCCAGGCCGACCGCGCCGAACAATATTCGAAGGCATACCGCGCCGCCGCCGTATGCGACATAAGGAACGGACAATGACCCCTTGCATCGACGCTGTACGGGCTGCCGCTGGCAATCTGGAAGACAGAGAAATTGCGGAGATATTCGAACTCTTGCGGGGGAGAGCCAAAGAACTGATGGCCAGGGAAGGCGCCTTGGGCATGGAGCAGGCCACGTTGCGCGCGGCTGATGAGCTGGGCAAGCAGGCCAAGCACGCGGCGCTGATCGAGCGCCGTAACGCATTGCTCAACCTACGCCGGCGCGGCGAGATCGTTTCGTTTGTACGCGGCAGCTTCGCCGACCGGCCTGACCTGGGCATTGAATCGCTGCTGGTGGGCACCAACCTTGCGCGCCAGGGTTCCCGCATGTCGGTTGCCGCTGAGCAGAAAGCGCTGGGGGATGCCTATATAGGTGGTTTCATCCATGACTTAGAGCGCCAAGACCTGGTGGGGATCCTGGCCAAGGGCGATTCCGACGTCGATATCGCCGACGCACTTTGGCGGATCGGCAACAATCTGGACACCTCGAAACTCAATGACCAGGTGGTGAGCATTGCCCGCACCATCCAGAAGTACCAAGAAGCGGCGCGTATCGATGCGAACCGCGCCGGCGCCAACATTGGTAACTTGCCCGGGTACATCGCCCGGCAGAGTCACGATGGCGAGAAGATCGGGTCGGCAGGCTTCGATAAGTGGCTTGAGGAAATTCAACCGCGGCTTGATCCGCGCACGTTCGACGACGTGGCCAACCCTGCCCAGTTCCTGCGCGGCGTGTATGACGGGCTTGTCTCCGGCGACCACCTCAAGGCGCCCAGCGATGCGCCGGCCAACGGCTTCAAAGGCCCGGCCAACATTGCCAAGAAGGTCAGCCAGGAACGTGTTCTGCACTTCAAGGATGGGGTGGCATGGCACGAATACAACACCCTGTTTGGCACCGGCAACCTGCGCGAGTCCGTATTGCGAGGCCTGGACATGGCCGGCCAGAACACCGCAATCATGCGGCGCCTTGGCACCAACCCAGAGGCCAACCTCAACATGGCCATGGATATTCTGGCCGAGGACGTGCGCAAGTCGGGAGACCCGAAGGCGCTGACCAACTTCAACGATGCCCGCCGAGGCATGATCTCCAACCGTTTCGCTGAGGTCAGCGGGGCAACGCGGATACCTGGCAATGCCACCCAGGCCCGTGTCGCTGCGAACGTTCGGGCCTGGCAGTCGTTATCCAAGTTGGGCGGGGCGCTTCTGTCCAGCTTTGCCGATTTGCCGGTGGCTGCCAGTGAAATGCGTTACCAGGGCAAGAGCTTCCTTGGCTCATTGGGGGAAATGACCGCCGGCCTGGCAAAAGGGCGCGGCAGCCTGGAACAGCGTGAAATTCTGTCGAGCTTCGGTGTGTATGGGGATTCGATGCGAGGGGAGATCATGCGGCGTTTTTCTGCCGATGACTCTGTGGGCGGGAAGATGTCGCGGGGGATGTCGCTGTTCTTCAAACTGAACGGTCTGTCTTGGTGGACTGATGCCAACAAGGCCAGCGCCGGGCTGATGATGGCTCACAACCTTGCGCAGAACAAAGGCAGGGCATGGGACACGATGGATGCCGGCCTGCGCCGTACGTTGGGGCTGTATGACCTCGACGCCGGCAAGTGGGATCTGTTGCGCGGGATGGATACCCGCATGGCTGACGGCCGGGACTACATGACAACCGACGGCATTCCGGGAATTCCTGATGAACGCATCAGCGGGTATCTCACTGACCAGGGCCGCAAAGTCACCGAATCATCGATCCGCGAAACACGTGAAGGTCTGAGCCGCAGCCTGCGCGCGTACGTGAACGACCGGGTCAGCTATGCGGTGCTGGAGCCGGACGCCCGCACCCGCTCAATCATGAACCAAGGCACCCGGCCGGGCACCATCATGGGTGACCTCAACCGGTTTATGACTCAGTTCAAGAGCTTTCCTGCTGCTTATATGCAAAAGACCCTGGGCCGGGAACTGTACGGACGTGGGTATGCCCCTACGCCGCTGGGCGAGGGATATCGGGGCAGCAAGGACTTGATCGCCGCCCTACGTAACGGCAATGGTGAGCGGCTGGCCATGGCCCAGTTGCTGCTGTGGACAACCGCATTCGGGTATCTGTCGATGTCAGCCAAGGATGCGGTCAAGGGCCGTCAACCCCGCCCGGCGGATGACCCCAAAACTTGGATTGCAGCGATGACCCAGGGCGGTGGTTTCGGGATCATGGGCGACTTCATGTTCGGCGAAGTCAGCCGCTTCGGTAACAAACCGCTGGAAACGCTCGCGGGCCCAACACTGGGCACCGCTGCAAATGTGGTCGACCTGTGGGCCAAGGTCCGGTCGGGCGATGACGCCGCGTCGTCTGCGCTACGCCTGGCTCAAAACAACACGCCATTCCTCAACCTGTTCTATACCCGCATCGCCATGGACCACCTGTTCCTGTGGTCGGTGCAAGAAGCCATGAACCCTGGATCGCTGCGCCGTACCGAGCAGAACATTCAAAAGGAGAGCGGGCAGAAATTCTTGGTCAGACCGTCACAAAGTTATCTGGACCCGTTTGGGATCGCGCGATAGTCGAATGCTGGCAAACTGATTATTCTTGTTCGATACAAAAAGGCATGAGGCTTGTATATGAAACGTTTATGGATGATTGCGCTGGCGGCGGTAGTTTTGGCGGGTTGCGGTCACCGGCAGCTGGAATCCGTAGTTACGGCTCCACCTGGCATGGATCGGCAGCACGCCATCGCTGCTGTGGAGCAGGGTTTTTACGAGGACTGGAACAATGACAGACCTCAGTCGGTGGTGGTGACCGATCATTACATACTGCTTTCGGACGGTGTCGTTTCGGACGGCAGCAGCTTTGCCAGCGCCGTACCGATTGGCACCGGTGCGATTGCCGCCGGGAACTCTCGCGTAATTACCCGGGAAATGGGGCAGCGGATCTACCTGAGTTCGCTGGGCGAGATCAGCATTTATGAACACAAGGTCAAAAAGAATCGGTTTGTGGTGATCATTCGATCAGCCGACGGCAGCGAGCTCCGCAAAGTCAATATGCGGAGCCTGGCCCTGGCCCAGCAGTTTGCCGGCGCAATTGCCTACCTCAAGGCGCATCGAGCCTAAACCCAGTTCACCAAAGGCCCGCTACGGCGGGCTTTTTTACGCCCTCACTTTCTGAGCCCGCCACTGTGCGGGCTTTTTTCTGACCACAAAAAGGTAATGGCCATGACGGTTTCAACCACTACTAGCACGGCGCAATTCGACCCGAACGGGGTCACCATCAATTTCCCGTTCGCTTTCCGCTTTTTCGCAGCTACCGACTTAAAGGTGTTCTGGCAGAAGCCGGACGGGACAATCCAGCTGCTGGTGCTGAACAGCAACTATACGGTGCAGGGCGCCGGCAATGACGCTGGCGGCAGTATCACCACCATCGGCACGCCGCTCCCCAATGGGCTGTTGGTAGTGTCCCGGATTATGGTGGCCACGCAGCTGACTTCCTTCCGCAATCAAGGCGAGTTCTTCGCGGAGATCCATGAAGACGCGTTCGACAAGCTGGTGATGCTTGTACAACAGACCATTGATAATCAGGGCCGGGGGTTGACGGTGCCGGTTGCCGACCCGCTGAACATCAACCTTGTCCTACCTGGTGCTGTTGCCCGTGCTGGTAAGGCGCTGGGTTTTGACGTGAGCGGCCAGCCAATTGTATCGACCCTGACCCTTGAGCAGATCGAGCAACAACCAGCGTTGGCATTAGAAGCTGCTGAACAGGCGGCGGCGTCAGCTGAAGCGGCCGGGGATTCCGAGGCTGCAGCCGATCAGTCCGCAAGTACATCTGCCGCCGCTGCTGCTGCAGCTGCCGCCTCTGCTCAGTCCGTAGCTTACGCAGCGATGCAGCTTGGTATGTCGACGTGGGGTTATCGGGCTCAGCCTTTTCAGGGCTTCGCGCTGGATGACGGGCAAGAGCTGGACCGTGCCGTATACCCGGCCTTTGTGGCCGCATTGGACGCCGGGTTGCTCCCGACAGTTACACAGGCACAATGGAATGCTGATCCGGCTAACAGGGCATGTTTTGTCGCCGTCTCTAGCGCCGGCAAGTTCCGCATGAGGGACCTAAATGGCGTGTCATCCGGATCTCTTGGCGCTGCGTTCTTGCGTGGCGGCAACGCTTCACAACCTCAGATCCGGCAAGACCAGATCCAGAACATAACAGGTACAGCCGTCGGTACTGCTTTGAATATAGGGGCGCCTGGTGGCCAGGTAGGCGCATTCACAACAGGGGGCGCGGTTACATCTCGGCCTACAACAATTTCGGCAACCGGATACGACCTAGTATTTGACGCCAGCCGCGTAGCGCGTACGGGCAATGAAACGTACCCAACACACGCCAGCGGAGCTTGGATGACACGCCTATTTGGGGTGATTACGCCGCTGGGTTCTGCCGAGGCCGCTTCACTGGCGACCGCTTATGCATCGCTTGCATCGAGGGCTTCTGTTCTAGAGGGGCGAGCAACGGCGCTGGAGTATGGTTTTATATCCACACCTCAGACTTATTCGAATGGCGGAACCCTAACTATCGCCCACGGTTTAGGGGTTGTGCCTGCCAGAGTAAGTGTTGATCTTCAGATTATCGCTGCAGCTGCTGGATTCAGCATTGGTGATGTTCTGGCGCTTGGTTCTGCACAGAACTTGTTGGATACGACAGGAAATCAATTTGGGTTTGGCATCCGCCTAACATCAACCAACTTAGTTTGCCGAATATCTGCCCAGGGCATCGTGGCCATTGGAACATCAAACGTGAACGCGACCATTCCGGCCGCAAGTGCACGCTTGGTATTCAAGGCCAGCAAATCCTAAACCCCTGCAATTGGCGCCGAGGGCAACTGCTGCGCCTTCCTTTCCATCAGCAGCCTTTGATTTTCCCTGAACAGGTGGTCGCGCTGGTCAGCACATCAATTAAGGGGAATGGGTCAGACATCCATTCATCGATGTCTGACTGGCGCCAAGCTACTGAGTTAGGCCCGATTTTGATTTGCTTCGGGAAGGTTCCTTCTTTAATCCTTCGATATACCGTGTTACGGCTCAAGCCAGTGAGATGGAGAACCTCATTGAGACGCAGAAACCGATCAACGCGAAGCTCCTTATTCAAGTTGCCTCCTTGCCAATGCATATGGCGACTGATGGAAGCTGAAAAGGTTATTTCGCCTTTGCTCGTTTACGGCTATCGTCTTTTACTGCCGGTCTCCCGAGGATCTCTGCCACCACCCTGTGAAACTCTTCAGAGGTTTTTATAGGGGTGGTAGAGTTATTGATCGAGAGCTTCGTTGAGGCCGTCTTTGCGCTTTTCGATATTGAGTGCGTGACAATATATGCATCCGCCCATTGGTCGAGTTCGATACGATCGAAACCAATGCCCTGCTCACCTATTGGAAACTCGTGCACGTAGGGCCGAACAGTTTTATTAAATACTTCCCGGCACATTCCAAGATAGCTAGGTGCCTGGTGAGCTCTAAGAAATCGCGGCTGGATGGGTGGTTTGCTCATTCGATCCTTGTCCAAAAGTGAGGCGCGACCTCGTCGATTTGCGCAGCGAGCGTCATGTCGATTGTTTGGAGAGAGGTCGCGCCAGAGTTAAATCCTAGCATCGCCCCGCTGGAGTTGGTGGCCGGCTGATCAACGGCCAATGCTTTTCAAGGTAGGGGGAGCCTGGCGCTTCCTTCCCGCTCTCATCGGCTTATTTTGGATCTTGCCATCCCTGTAATCGAGCAGGAACTGCATCACGTCTGCTCTCAGCCAGCAATGCCTGACGCCCATCTTGAAGCCCTTCGGCAGCCACGGTACGCCCCGGCGAATTCCTTCTCTGACCGAAGCTTCAGTTCGGCCGAGGATCCGCGCGATATCTGCAACGTAAATCACTTCGGACTCCTCGCTCATAGCGACTTCAGCCGTGCGAGCCCCTGTTTGATGTGCCCGGCGTTCTCGGCGATCACTTCAAGGGCGCCGCGGACGTTCTCACCTACGTTTGAGGTTTCGCTGTCTTCTGCCCACAGAGTCAACTCCATGATGGCGGCCTCAAGGGCGAGCTGGTTCTCGTAGATTCGTTCCAGGGTATCTGGGAGGGAGTATTCAGGGGAGGGCATTGCTTGTTCTCCAGTAGGCGCCTGGAAAGCGCAGCAGCAGGCAACAAGAAGCCCGCCATTCAGGGGAGAGCTTGGCGGGCTTAGGCAGCCAAACCGCGAGGAAGAGTGTCCACGGTAAGGTTAGATCATTGAGCAGGGGTAGCCAGCGACAACAAATCCGGCGCCGTACTGGGCCTGATGAGATCAATGGGGCAATAGTGTCCTCGCAACTTCATCCAGCCGCCTCTCGACCTCCATCAGTTCAGCTTGTTTGATGTCGATCGCGTATTCGAGGGCGCAGGTCAAGCACCGCAGCAGCTCAGTATCTGAAATCTTCGCGAGGTCATCTTTCAGGCCTGGGTGCTGACTGAGTAGCTGCGCTCGGATCTCTTCAGCGCTCTTCGGCATATCCATCGGCGATCCCTCCATAGATCTGCCTGATTGTAGGCCAAGGTCGCACGGAGCAGCATGGCCGCTGATCGATAGGCTTTGAGAGGTGTGTGCCGCAGATACAAGAAGCCCGGCGCTGGGCCGGGCTATCGGTTGTAAATCAAAAAAGGCCGGAAGTGTCGTGCCAGGGCGCGCAACGGTTCAGAGTTCCGGTCTTCGTAATGACCTTGAGCTATTCCAGATATCATGTCGGCGAATTGCACGCAGAGGTTTTTAGAGCTGTCACAAGGAATAGTTTTCAGCTCAGTCGCAACGCCGCGATCCATCCACAGCTGCGTTTGCAGATAATCATGCAGGCTATTCCCGCTCTGCACCTTGATACTACGATCATCAGGCGCAAAAATCACTTCATCGACCCTGGCCATGTGATCCAGAAGAAGCATGCCGATCATATAGTTGTAGAGTTTGTTGGGGTCGCGCCGTATATGCGGCATCACGTTTTCTTTTTTTGCCGTGATGGAAACGTACTGTATCGATCCGGCATTACCAGCGCAGAGCTTTGCAGCCAGCCTGGCAAATTCAAGCCTCTCTTCGGGAGTCATGCGCGCCCATTTTTTTTCTTTGTCGGTAGGCCACTTAAATTTGTCGTAAAGCTTTCGCATCACGCGCGCAGGCAATCTAACCGATGGTTCGGAAACGATTAGCGCAGAAATGGTGAGGTATCGGCTGGATCCACCGTCCCGATAGGGAAGGTCAAATTTCCAGCCAAGGTCTCCGCTTTCGTCCAGGAAAATGAATAATTTCGTCATTGAAAGCGGTTTTTAGAAGAGGGGGGTGCATTCCCTGCGGCCGACGCTCTTACAGAGCGCTTACGATACAAATCATGCTTCGCGGTTATCACAGGATTTACATGCACCTTGAGTGAATGTTAAGAACCATTGGTTCTGATGTCAAGAAATGCTTGAACTTGTCTATGGTTATGTGTTTGGTGATTCCGGAAAGGACCGGGTCATGAGCCCTGCGCCATTATTCAACCTTCCACCGCGCAATCCTTCCCGCCTCAACCTCATCCGCATACCCCGCCATCAGATCCTCGACTGCCTGAAACCTGGTCGCGATCCTGATCAACTCCTGCGCATCATCCTCGTGCCCAGCCTCGGATAGCTTCACGGCAGCCTGCATCAGATCAACGCCTGACCACTTGAGTAGGGCTGCAGCCTCTTTTAGGTCACGGTGCAGGTGCTGGCTGGGCTTGGTGAGGGGCATGGTCAGTTACCTCGTTTAGCTTTGCCAGTCAGGATCCACTGCACGAGCCGACCTGTTACTTTGTCATACAGCGCTGACAAGAAAAGCCCAATCAACACAAGGTAGCTACCGTAAAAGACGGCCGGATGCTGCTTGACGCGGTATTTATTCCAACTGATCACATCTATCCACCGCTCCAAGAAGCGGTCCGCACTCAGGTAGCGCCCGCTCATATCGTAAAGACCGAGTGATAGGATAATCAGCCCGATGAGCAATAGAACAATTCCTATGCGCTTTGTGACGGTATTTGTGAGCTTTTCCACGCTAGCCTCCTGCCGGCTCACCATGCCGCGTTTGGCACGGTAGGTTTTTGATCCATAAAAATGCTGCAGCACCTAAAAGCCAAGGTTACAGAATACTATGCCTGGAATAGTCGCGCTGGTTACGCACCTCTGCAAACGCTAGCGCTAGAGGAGCGAACTTATGGCTGGTCATTTGGAATCGATGTTTATCAGTTATCAGGACCTTGTAGAGCTTACTGCTAGTAAGCATTCAGCTATCCAGGCTCGATGGCTACGCGCAAATGGGTTCCCATTCATCCTAGGTGGTGACGGCGCGCCCAAAGTCGTTCGGCAAACACTTCTGGACAAGCTTGGCCTCGCCGGCCCTGATACCAAACCACCTCTAGAGCCTAATCTCAGCCTGGTCGAGATAACAGACAACTGGGACAAGGTTACAGAGAGCCTGATGGCTGAGCTATTGGGGCTGACACGGCGCGCCCTCGAAGGAAGACGTTCTACCGGAGCAATACCCGCGGATATCTGGAGAAAGGTTGATGGGCGAGTAATGTACAGCATGAAGCGTTATGAGGCTTTTCTTGAAGGGCACTGGCCGGAATTTGTCGAGACCGTGAATATCCCGAGTAAGAAGCCAAATCACAGAAAGCGAGCCTTTCAACGAAAGGGAAAACCTATTTACCAATTGGTCTGATCTACGCCATACAGAAGGACATATCGAAGTCCAGTTCAGAATCGTGATCACCGACGCCGGTGACCAAGGACTGATCGTGCGTGCTAGACCTACGTTCGGGAAGTGAGTCTCTCACCTAGATTCGCGTTCGTGAAGATTAGCATGACCTCAATTCGCGTAGGAAAAACGGAATGTGGAGCTGCTGGCCGAGCGCCGGCAGCAAATGCATGCCAGTAGGCGAAAGCATTATTTTCAAGAATGATGACCACATGATATCAAGAGGCTTCATTCTAGGAGATCAAACATGGCCGTTCGGTTTTTTACCAAGTCCCCAGCAGCATTACTCAAAGCATTCGACGAGAAGATTGACCAAAAAGAGCGTGAAGGCTCCATCACCACGTGGGAGAGAAACCACCAAGGGTTCTATACGCACAAGTCTCGCTGGGGCAAGAAGGCATATTTCAAAGCCAACCCTAATTTCGACGAAAAGCTCGTTTTCAACGTTGTCCCTCCTGTGGGTGAGGTGGTGGATCCTGAGGTTTACTCTTTCTATCACGGCCACTTGATCGAGACCTTTCTTAATCATTTCTCCGAAAAATTCACTGTTGGCGCAGCAACCGCAAAACCCACTGATCAAGATAATCTGAAGTCTAAGACGGCCTGACCTTCATCAATGGTACAGCTGACTTGCCGTCTGAAACTCTCGGCGGCTTGTTGACTCAGCTCTGTCGAAAGAGAATCAAGGTAGTCTGCATGCTATTGCATCATCGTCCGGCGCTGGCGTGGATAAACCGCCTTGTGTAGACGCCGGAAACAACCGCCTATTTATGGCCCAGAATTGGTTCCATGGATGCATTTTTCTGGGATGCTGTGTTTGTCGGTCGGGGGAGGGGCAATGACGGATGGCTGCGCCACGCTTTTCTATTGCGGAAAGCACGATGCGCAATTCTAAAAAAGCTGTCTAAAACTACCTGCGCCCACCCTTGATTAATTGGCTGAAAATGGCGATATCTCGGCTTAGAGTTTTAGACTGAATATGGCTGGAATCCACCGTTTACGTGGCTTATGCACTGATGAAGCCCATACTGCTGCAGTGGAGGCACCCTTTGGTATTTTGTAGATTGCAGAGTGTCAGCTCTCCACATCACAGGGTAATGTCTTCTTTTATTTAAGGATGTTCAGCAGCATTGCGCCTACGGGTGCCAAGACTATGGCAGCAGTTTGGTATCCCGACGTTAAGTCGTTCACCTTGCCTAGGACATCAAAAAAACTCATTACAAAAGGATTTTTGTTAGTAAGTTCAGCCTTGATAGCCGACTGGTTTCGCAGCACACAGCCTGCCGCTTGCTCAAGCGCTGCTTCCAAGCCGACAGGTCCAGATATCCTGTAATCGAAAAGCGCAGATCTAAGTGATTGCAGCTGCCTGACAAATAGCCTTTTGAGCTCATCCGTAAGGTCCGAAGCCAGGCAGGACTCAATGAGCTCATCAATTTTTGCCAGCACGGAAACCACTTTATCTTGGGTCCCAGGAGCGGATTTCAAAAAGTGAGCATCTAGCAAATGCTCTATAAATTCGAGAGCGGTCATGGTCTGGTCATTTACCATTGCCCTAACTGAGTTCCATTGGGTGTGCATTGCCATTACTGAAAGAAGTTCGTCGACCTGATCGAATGGCTTGAAGAAAAACGCGGGACTGTCTTTGGTATACGCAAGCGTAGCGTCCCTAGCCTCAGAATTGAGCCTGAACATCATGCTGATGCCGCCGAAAATAGCCTGGGTATCGTTGGCGGAACAGTCAAATACGTTGGCCCAGAGGTGCATAATCTGGGTGTCGGGACGTGCATTATCCTTAAATTTGTTCAAGGCATCGCGCAATCGTCCGACTGGATTATTTTTTATTTCCAAACCTATTACCCCCCCCCAAAATTCCGATATCGCCGGAAGCTGTCATTAAGCTGGCATAACCGAGCCAAAACCACCCATTCAGGCACAAAAAAGGCACTTGCGATATCCGCTAAGTGCCTGATTTGTATAGCTTGTTTGGTGGAGCCGGGGGGATTTGAACCCCCGTCCGCCAGTACTCCGCTGTCGGTACTACATGCGTAGCCGTTTCTATTAAGTTAACCCTCAGCGACCCGAAGGGCAGGGTGCTTTGGG
>Ga0308164_10000622_pt1 | contig 52729 bp, 39 predicted proteins | sample PhyTR2_FD_201031 | JGI IMG/M metagenome (GOLD analysis project Ga0308164, IMG submission 201031) | Phyllosphere microbial communities from UC Gill Tract Community Farm, Albany, California, United States - DLSLT.R2 | ecosystem: Host-associated > Plants > Phyllosphere > Unclassified | place: USA...
CGTCTTTCGCCCAAACCGTGAAAAGCCTGTACCCGCAGTTCAATGTGGTTTTGTACGACCAGCCCTACGCGGGCCGTTCCAAAATCCATAACCGCCATGAGCAGATGCTGACGAAGGAAGTCGAAGGCCAGCTCCTGCTGGAGCTCATCGACCACTTCGCCGCCGAACATGTACTGTCCTTTTCCTGGGGCGGCGCCGCGGCTCTGGTCGCCCTCGCCCACCGCCCTCGTCGTGTGGAAAAAGCGGTGATCAGCTCCTTCTCCCCGGTGATCAGCGCACCGATGCGCGACTACCTGGAACGCGGCGTCGACTACCTCGGCAACCTCGATCGCGACCGCGTCGGCCATCTGGTCAACAGCACCCTCGGCAAACACCTGCCGTCGCTGTTCAAGCGGTTCAACTACAAGCACGTGAGCAGCCTGGCCGAGCATGAGTATGGGCAGATGCACTTTCACATCAGCCATGTGCTGAACAGTGATCGCTTGTGCTACCTGAAGGCGGCGAGGCAGATCGACATTCCGGTGTTGTTCCTGAACGGCGAATGGGACGAGTACACCAGCGCCCAGGATGCCAAGCTGTTTGGCCAGCATGTGGCCAACAGCAGCTTCAGCACGATCCAGGCCACCGGGCATTTCCTGGACATGGAGCACAAGGCAGCATGCCGGGACAGTCGGGAGGCAGTGGTGGGTTTCTTGAAACCGGAGCGGCACGTCAGCCGATTGCGTTATCACCATGGCCAGACGCAGCATGCCTTTGCAATCTAAGGTGCACGCTCGTGTAGGAGCGGTCTTGCCTGCGACAGCCTCACTGACATGTGAGGGACACACCGAGGTGTCGAAATCGCAGGCAAGCCCGCTCCCACACTCACTTTTTTGAAGAAAAACTTCAAATCCCGGCGAACATCTGGTACAAAGTCAGCCGCTCTGAGCGGGTATAGTTTAATGGTAGAACAGTAGCTTCCCAAGCTTCCGACGAGGGTTCTTATTGGACACGCCGTTTTAGTGCACCGTGAAGGCAAGAAAATGCGGGTATAGTTGAATGGTACAACTATAGCTTCCCAAGCTATCGGTGAGGGTTCGATTCCCTCTACCCGCTCCACCTTCCAGCCAGTGTTTCCGGGCCTTCCAGGGGATCCTCCCCATTCAGGAAGCCCTTCAAAGCCCGATTGCAACGCTTCGATCACAGCGACCCAGCCCTCCCCCTTAGAGTCACCAAAATTTGGTGCACCGTCGACGCCGTCCAGAATGACGAATCGACAGATCATCTCCCTCCTCGTGCCACCCAATAAACCCCAAAAAGCTCATTTCGCACCTAACCTGGCTCGCCGACAAGCTCAGCATCATGCGTTCAAGAATGCCGTCCCGGAATACCATCCAGGAAAACGACCCAGTACTTCCGAAAGGGAGTGAGCGGTATCGCCAGCCCTCCCCCTCAAAAATCACCTAGACGTCAAACGACCACCAGCATCCGCTCCAATGTTCAGTCGACCCCCATCTTCCGTTCGAGCTCCTGACCGCAATCACGATCGCGTTCCTAACCACGGTCACGATCACGCTCACGTTGGCGGTAACGCTTTACAAAGCTGGCTCCGATCAGCTCTTCGACTCCCAGCCCAAGTCCGCAGTTTACCAACGACGCCATAGAACTATCGGTCAGTGAAAAATCATCGGGAATAAAGCCAATATTCTCCACCCTATTCCTATCAAGTTCTGCTTCAAATGCTTTTAAGAAGTCAGCCAGCCCAGGGCGGCGAGCTTCAGTTGCTGCACTTGCAGCGGAGTCATCAGCAACTATTACTGCGTTGGCCGCATTGACACCAATCTGCGCCACCACCTTAGTTATGGAAGGCCAATATTTGAGATCATACTGATAGGTTAACTTCTCCAACTTTCCTTTCACGTGAGACCTGAAAAGCCCATTATCCTCAGAGGCCTCTTCAACAGCATCCATAATATGGTAGTAAGTATCACTACCAAAACTCGACATCTCTTTAACCTCGGTGCGCCGCGAGAGCAACTCCGAGAGTAACTCCGAAACTTTTGCAATTCTCTCATTCAACTCAGTGAGCTTTTCCCGATCCTCGCGAGCTTCTTTGATCTTTCCAGGATTCCAGGAGTACACCGTGGTTGTGAAAACGTCGAAGAATGAATTCAGCGCCCTAGGCTGTTCAGCCAATGCGGCATGCAGCTCCACGTAGACATCAGCAAGCTCAGTGGAGCGTCCCAGCAGACCTTCAATGATCCGATTGATACTGCGCCAGATACCGTGCGCCTCGTTATACTTAAAGTCCTCACGCAAAATATTTTCACACGCATCGATTGCAGCAAAACGACCTTTAACATCCATTTTAAAAACCTCAATTAATTGATAAGCCGATGATAAGTTCTCAGCCGTGTGGTGTCGGTACCTATCCGAAAAAAAATTCCCCCGTTACGGGTACCCTCAGCGCGACCCACCCACCATCCAACCCGAGCAGAGCATAAGCCCAACCAAAACCAAAACCAAAAGCGAAAGCGAAAGCGAAAGCGAAAGCGAAAGCGAAAGCGAAACGGCAGATAATCAAACAGCGCCCCTGTCCAAATAATCCAGCAACAACTATTCCCACTCACCAATCCCCGCAACCCATTCAGCTTTACTTTACATCCAAGTAAAGCTAGTCACACAAAACATGGGTGGCGAATCACATCTCTTTCAGTAACACTTAACCTACTCTACACAGGTAACTGATATGAACGTGGCCACATCCTCCCCTGTCGACGACTTGCTCAACCCAGGCGAAAGCGCATCACGCCCAGTCCGGATTCTGGCGGCTGCGGCCAGGATGTTCATTGAGCACGGGTACGAAGGAGCGAGCATGGAGGAGATTGCCAAGGCGGCAGCGGTGACCCGCCAGACTCTGTACAACCGCTTCCCCGATGGCAAGGAGTCGCTTTTCGTGGCGGTGGCAGAGCGGATGTGGAAAGCCTTCCCCATCATGAACGTTGCAACAGATGAGCGCGCGCTGTCCGACCCGAAGAGAGGCCTCATGCAGATCGCCACCGAGTTCGCGTGCTTCTGGTCTGGCCCGACAGCCGCCGACTTCCTACGCATGGTCATCATGGAAGGCAGAAGATTCCCTATGCTGGCCAGCCGATTTGACGAGGTTATCCAAGCGCCGGTATTGACCGTCATCAGCGATTACTTGGCCGAACTGGCACGCAGAGGTGTCTTGGCAGTTCAAGAGCCTGAGACAGCCGCCTGCGACTTCATGGAGACGCTCGATGGTCGGGTTCTCTGGAAACAGGTCAGGGCCAACAGCGAGCCGCTTGCCCGCGAGGAGATCGAGCAGATCGTGGAGCGCACCGTGGACGCCTTCCTACGATCGCTCCGGCACTGAAATCTACAGATCAGCGAAAGGCCTGCAAACACCTGCAAAACCTAAAAACCCTTGCCAAAACACCCGAACACACAGCCCACGCAGCACTGGCTTCACGCAGAAGATCGCTCAATGGCTGTAGGAGACCCACTAAGCATGAACGTCTACAAGACAGCCCAGGGCTACTGGCACATGCACCGACGACGATAGAGGCTTGTAGAGCCCCGCCCCCCCGAACCCTGATGCCACTGACCTAAACTCAATCAGAAATCCCCGTCCAGCAGCCCTTCCATACCTGTCGGAAGCGAGTGCGCGTCACTTGGGGGAGTCAGCGCGCTTTGCACTGGCAACGGCAACAACTTGTCCTCCAGCAGCGCCTGATCATCTGTGTCGTACTTCACCTGCCGGATCCCGTGGTAGACAAGGCTGTCACTGACATACTCGATGCAAGGCCCATCGGACTCCTTGGGGCCTCTGACCATATAGCCGTTCTGAATCCTTCCCATCGACGCGGTGGCAGCGCAGGCGACGTGCGAGAACAGCACAATGTTGCTGCCGGCACTCTCCTGCACCGACTTGAAGATCACTCCGTCGATACGGGGCTTGCAATGCGTCGCCAGGTATTCTGCGATGACTTGGGTGGTCAGATAATCGCGCTCTGCTCCAGGGAGCACCGGCACCGTGATTGCATCATGCAAATACCTCAGGAAATCCCGCCGCCCCACCTTTGAATGGTATTTGGAGTCAAAGAAGCTTGGCATGGGCCCAAGGTCTGCGTTTTCGAAACGTCCGAAATCCAACACCTTTACCGCCCTGACCAACCTGAACTTGCCACTCACGACGGTGCCGCCGACCGGGGGACGCAGCTCAGCAACACAGGTCTTACGCTCGAAGGCTCCGTAAAAGGCTGGAACACCTGCGGGGTTCATCCTTCCTTCACCGGCCCGCTCCTTTGGAGGCGCACCAAGATTACGTGCAGGATCAGCTGTGATCTCGGAGACGCTTTCGGAGCTCATGCAGGTTCGCGCGCGGTAGATCGGTGGCGAGCCTTCAGGTGTGAGCAATCGCACCACAGCATGCTCATCAGATGAGGCTGAGTACTTGTCCAGATCTTTGAAGATCCAGTCCAGGAACGCCTTGGCGCTGTCGTTGAAGAAGCGGATTCCATGCTTCATACCTTCTTGGAATTCGCACCACTGGTGGCCGATGTCATCCAAGCTGAAACGTTGTCTGGAGTACCGAATGTCGTCACTGTATGACGTCAGGCGCCGGCAAACTGCACCCACAATAGGTTCAATGTTGTCGCAGCCAAAAATTTCGCTGACCCAGTATTCGATGCCCTCGCCTTCTTGCTGGTCGATCCGCCCACCGCTCCAACGCCAAACGTGGTCACCTTCTGTGATATAGACACGAAGGATTTCATTGACCCGTTCGACGATCTCAGCGAGAGGTACACACTTGCGCTTCAAGTCGCACAGACTGCACTGAGAAGAGGCCCCACTGCGCTGAATCTTCCTCCCAAGGAAGGGGTCGTGCACGCACTGGTAGCACACCATCTTGGTAGCCTCGCCGTCCTTCACATTTTCGTTTCGCATGGTGCTGGCAATACCTGGGCCTGTTCAGAAAGACGGGCATGATGGCTGAAGTGTTGCGATGGGAATACCATTCAACGGCTCAAGACCCAGATTGCTCAGGAATAAGCGCTGCCCTTCAGTGTGGGCAGTAATGCCGTCCATTGCGTCTGCCAGATACTCGATCCGGACGTAGCCATAATCCGGATACTGAGCCCACCCAAGGAATCGACATGCTGATCGAGCTCGACCTGAACCATAACGACGCGCAGGCGCTGTTGCACCATTGCACAGAGCACCAGCCAAGCTCTGATGATTTCCGAGAAAATACTCGCCTCAGAGAGGCCTTGGAAACGCTCGCAGAGGCAATCAATGACGCGATGAGTCCGAGGGAGGAAAGCCCAGAGTCTTCGGAAACGATTGACTCACGGTTGCTTGATGCAGCCATGGCAATCTTCGGCGACAAGAAAAGCGCGGGGGACTGGCTATCGAAACCCTTACGAGCGTTGGGAGCAAAACGCCCGATGGATGTCCACATCGACGACGCCTTGAAACTTCTTGCGCGCATTGAGCATGGGTTCGGAGCCTGAAAGCATTGCGAGGTTTGCAGATCACCCCGCAGGCCGATTAAGTGATTCAGGGAGGTTGCACAGGATGGCCAAGAAGCCGAAGTTCTACGCTGTTGTCCACGGACGGAAACTCGGGATTTTCAATAGCTGGGAAGGTGGGGCTCGCTTGTCGATTGACCGTTTTCCGGAAGCGAAACACCAGTCGTTCGCAACGCTTGAACTCGCTGAGGAGTGGTACCGCCAGAACACCCCCACGCCAGGCTCGAACCACTCACCGGTTCTTCACTTCAGCACACAAGCCTCAGGGAAACAGCCGACGGCCACCCCTGAACAACCAACCCTAGACGGCGTGGTTGCCAAGGACTATGTCGTCTATCTGATCATTGATCCCGTAACGGAGGAGCCATTCTACGTGGGGCAGACAGGCGACTTCGAAGGCCGGCAGCGAGGCCATCTCGGGAAAGCCAACCACGACTGCAAGCGCGCGGCAGCCAAGATCGCCCAGATACTCGATGACGGGATGACCCCAGCATTCAAAGTTGTGGAAACCTGCGAATCTGAAGAGGCCTCATTGGAGGCAGAGACACGCTGGATCGAGCGCTGTACCGCCAGGGGTATCACGGTTTGGAACCGCACGAGGGAGCATCGCCAAATCCAGGCATTACACATGAAGCCCAGAATCGAGTTTGATCGAATTATCGGGGACGGCCCCTTCACCCTCGGCCCCTAATCATACGACTCCAGATTTGAGCTGAAGAGCAAGCTCAATGCCTTCCTGGCCAATTCTGCCCAAGGTTCGATAGAGCTGGGCATGGCCACCGAGAAGCTCAGGTTGATCTGGAAACTCACCGGCCAGGCAGGGGAAGTCAGCGAATTTCGCATCGTCAAGAACGCATCCAAGCATCAGCTCGAAGCAATCCTCGTGTCCGGATCAACCATGAACTTTGACTACGGCGCCGCGATTGACCGCCTCCCCTAACTACCCTTTTAAGCAGGGGGAGTACACCTCAGGCGTCTCGGTTTGCTCGTGACCAAGGACAGTTTCCGCCATTGAACGCGCCTGTACGATGACTTCCATCAGTGCAGCCTACAAATCCGCCCCAATGGCAAGACTGCCCTGCTGGCGAGCCCTCCAGAGTTGATTAGCACCAGGAGCGGTGGTACGGTGCCGCCTTCGGTTTTCCTGGATCGAGCGGTCGGCATGCAAAGCCTTTGCGCATCAGGTGCTTCGCCCTTCTTTCGCACGCACTTCGACAATTGTCAGCGGGCAGCCGACACCGTGACATTGGAGAATTGCCATGCGCGTTCCGATCTATCCCGAAGATCTGCTGCCCCAAACCGCCTTTAAAAAACTCGCTAAAAGTATTCAGAAAAGATGGCCAGGGAATTCGCCCATCCTGCTTTCTCTTGCTCGTGAGACCCTTTCTAAAGGGCTAGGGTATACGAGCTACCACCACCTCAGGAAAGCGTCCGTCACCTGCCCTCGGGATGCAGAAACACCTGCCCTGCCCGCCGTCCACGCCCAGATCGCGGCGGCGATTTCTTCGGTACTGGCCTTGGCCAGCGATGCCTCAGTACCGCGCAGTGTCCTTGACTCTTTTGTCCAAACTCTCACGTTGAAAGCGCTTAGCACGTTCAAGGGGGCTGCCTCACGAGGCGTTGAGGTGACCAAGATCCCAATGCCTGATTTAGACCAGACTGAAATCTGTCCGGTGAACACCACCGCCCCAGAGTCAGAAGTCCCGCGCTACACGTGTCCCCCTATAACGCACAAGCCATCGAAGCTCCACGCCATTTCGTTGGGGCTGGATGTCCTCACTCACAGTGATGCGATCAAGCAGATCGTCGAAAACTCAGGAAGCCTTCGCGACCGGAGCCTTTTTGCATTGCTGGAGACAGGGCTTCGGGGGCACGTCATCCTTGGTGCCAAGGTTTCCCAAGTTGTCAGCTTGGTTACCTACATGCCTTCGAGCAGGGAGATGACTGTGGAGGTCACGAAAGCGACATCACCATTGCCCGTTGCGAACATAGCGGTGATCGAGAAGTACATCAGCGCGGAGAATCTCTCTGCCGATGACTACCTCTTTCCCGGTAATGAACGGACGCAACCCATGTCGACATCGCAACTGCTTCGGATTTTTCAGTCGTGGGAACGAGAAGCTCAACTCCCTCGCTCAACACTCACCACGAGCACATTGAGACGGGCAGCTATGGCACAGCTAGCAGCTTCCACCCTACCGCAACAGCCTAGCGAGCGAATCGCCGATCAATTGGGTCACTCCTCCAGTTCCATGGCCGAACACTACGTCTCACTCACTACGACAGGCGCTGATGCGGCCTTGAAAACCAAGAAGCGTCGTACCTAAATAAGGCGGGCTACGTGCGACGGTAGGTAACCAGGCCCCCGTGGCCTTCTACCCAGGCCGTCTCTGCCTTAACTCGCAAGGTAGAGACGGTGCCGTGTTGACATAGCGTTCAAAGGTGAATCACACCGTCTTGAGTTACCTTATATTCCTGACCGAGCTTACGGTGGCGATTAATCACTCACTGGCTTGAAAGGCAAACTTCTGAGCAATGTACTTCGCTGAGCTCTCTATATAGGGAAACACGGTACTTTCATTTATATTCAACCGATCTAGCTCTTTCAAAATACTCTTCTTATTCGTCACCGCTATACGATGAAGTGTGATGTCCGGAGTTCCCTCCTCATCTAAAACTGCCTCATCACCGAACAGAAGGAAAGCTCCTGACTGAAATGAGATTCTGCTATTGGTATGTTTTCCTTTGACGCACAACACGGAGCGAAGATGCCCAGGCTCTAGGCGGGGTTCAAAGAATGGCTTTTCTTCCTTGATAAAATGAAGCAACTGCTTCAATGCCCGCTGATCGTTAAAGCCATCTACGTCTTCAGAATCAAATGTGATTGAGTCCCTGACGCCCTTGGACAAACGAGAAAGATTAGCAATACAACTCGCCGTGTCGGAATCGAAGTACTTTATATAACCAGGATCCATGGAGAGCACGATGACCTCTCCAGCCTCATCTAAGTGGCTCTTGCAGCAGAAGTACAACCCAATCAATGGGTTCGATGTAATATCAAGCAACCGTGTCGGCAGCGAATAATGTTGCATCCGCACTAGGCGATCCAGGGTATAAATGTCGCCACTGAAATCCAGGGAGTTGGAAACCAGAAGCTCCCGATACATCCTATCCTCAGCATCTCGGTATACGAAGTTACCACCCTGATCCCTGCGGAAAATTGAGGGCTCCAAGCGATACTTTTTGCTATTGGAGTGCCCCCGATAAAAGACCTCGCGATGGCCATGGTTTAGTCGAAAAACATGTTCAATAAAGGCACCGACGCTGTCAGCGTGAGTTTCCGGTAGCGAGGTGGCAGGAAGATCTTCCTTGGTGACTTTCGAGCCAACCATCCCTTCCGGCAAAATACCTGAGTGGTGAAGAATGGCGAAAAGATCTTCGTCTTTGACTGCCCAGTGCGTGCGATTGATCTCCCAATCGCGAATATCAAGAGCGGCTTGAAGAGGTTTGATCTGCTCAAACTCAATGGGTGCGATTCGATCGTCCATGATCGGTCGAGCAAACAAAATTTTGCCGTTACTACGAAGCTTCACCTCAAGCTTCCCCACTCTCATGGCGTGACGCGTGCCCTCGTAAGCAAAGAGGCAAGGGAGCTCCATCAGTGCTTTAAGCTGAGGCTCTTTCAGCTCTTTGAAACTTGCAGCAATATCATCGTTCGTGTACTCCAGAAAGCGGCTCTTATCATACTCATAGCCGCTTTCCCATGCCCCCTCACGAGACGTCACTAGGAAATTATACATAACCCTTACCCCCCTCCTTCCTTGGTTAGTGCCAACATAACAGTCTACGAGATAAACCTGCTTTAAATCGCCATGGCTAACACCTTCACTATTTCGGCCAAAACTTACATCACCACCCGACTCAGGTTTGCTCCCCCATCATTTTCTCATAGTGCTCTTCAAAGCCAGTCCTCACAAATACCTGCCTGAATCGTTCCACGTAATGCGACGGCACAATCTCACCAAAATCAGTCAAATTGACTGCGTCGGAATGAGACTCGCGGTTCACGTACCTATAGAGTCCTTTGAATTCTGCATCCTCATCAGACAGGGCCATGAGTGCTGCCTGGAGCTCGTCTTGCCGATGTACGAAGGTAAAGTAGTACTCCAAAATATTTCGCATCATGTTCGGAATAACGCTAGAAGAAGTGCGACCTGCTTGAGCATCCTTGATGGCCTGCCAGAATGATTGATAGTCATTCTGTACATCACTGGCCTTCATCGGGGTGATCATGCTGTGAGCTGCTTTAGTAATACGGAACAACGAGTACTCATCGGACTTCTTTAGGTGCTTGAGCATTTCATGAAAGAAGAACAAATTATGCGTCAGGATAAATACTTGTTTGAAGCGTTCCTTGGGGTTCAGCACTCGCCTATGAATCATTGTGGCGATGTCGTAAATATAGTTGTGAGAGAGGCTTGAGATAGGATCGTCAATGACAATGATCCGCTCACTTTTGAGCTTGCCACCTTTATCGTCGAGCTCGCCATTACAGACTTCAAGAAAGTACATGAATGAGATAAGGGTCTTTTCTCCCTCGCTGAGCGTCTTGAATACCCCAGCCTGCTGATCAGGCCGCTGCAGGCGATAGCGCGGCAACTCCCCCTCCTCCCTGACCACCAGAAAGCCGTTCAGGCCCAGTGCGGCAAGCGACGAGTTAATGCTGCCAATAGATTGATCGATATTCGTGATCTTAGCTTTACTCTCGGCGATGACACCTTGGTGAGCTTGTGACTTGAGACGGATCTCATCCGCCAGCTTGCGTTTCGCTTCCTTCTTGACCCCAAGCTCCTCATGCACCTTCCTGGCCGATGCAATAGCTGTATCGCAACTGGATCTGAAACAGACCCAGAAGCGCGCCTTGATTTTCTCCAGGTGATTTTTCTTGTCTTTCACCTTGAGATTGAAGGCATCGATTTTCCTTTGACCTTCCGCAATCAAGTCGGTGAGATCATCAATGATCAACCCGGTAGGCTCTAATGCCACTACCATTGAAGGACTGGCCACTTTGGCATCCAGCTTTTGGGTATTCTGCGAAAGGAGAGCATCGAGTTTCGTAATCAGCAGCTGATATTCAGGCGCGTCGTATTCGGGACGTTTGAACTGGATTCTCAAGCGAGTGACGCCGCCTTCGTACCGCGTTTTCAGAGCTTTCAATTGAGTGATGCGCTGCTCATACGTCTTATCGAACACCTTCTGGATCTCTTCGTAAAATCCAGACGGCAGGGTTTGCTGACAAAACGGGCACTCCTTTCGCTGCGGGTACTGCAACCCTTGCTTGACCCAATCGGAGTTTCCCAGGTCGGTGATCAACGCGGAAAGATAGGAGTCGCCGGAGCCGGCAATGGCCTCCAACAGCAGAGAGCTGGCCTCAACGTCCGCTTCGGCGAACCTTATTGTGGGTATCGCCGGCAACTCAGTATCACTGGCAGATTGCAACTGTTCCGCCTCCACCGCCAGCGCTGAGAAGTCATCCGGTGACGGTGCAAAAGACAGGGTGCGCAGCTTTTCTCCAAGCCGCTCCTTGGTATTGAGCGAGGCGAAGCAGTAGCGCAGAGGCCCGGTATCGAAGGGTTTTTTGAGTGCCCATAGCTGATCTAGCAAATCCGCTTTATTGGATTTCTGGGACTCCCCAAAACCATTGCCCGCGATCACCTCAGCCTGGTGTTCCGCCAACAACTTCTTGAGAGCATCCTCAGCAGCCACCAGCTGTTTCTCGGCTTCGATATTGCCTTCATTGAGCGTAAAGACCCCAGCCTGCGAGCTGGCGTGGAAATTAGCCTCCATGAACGCGTGGTTGTACACCAATACCTCACGTTCTGTTGAGGCAGGCTGGGTCTTGCACTGGTGGTACAGCAGGTCAGCAGGATCTTGTAGATAGTTCCCAATCGTCGTTTTGCCCGTCCCATTGTGCCCATAGAACATGTTCACTTTCGTGAGCGGGCCGATCTGAGAATTGTGCTCAGGTGAGTAGCTCGAAACGCCGCGCAGTATCAAACTCTTGATCACAGTGCTGTCCTTAGCTTCTGAAGGTCACTACTCGGTATCCTATTACCGTTGCACCTAACAGGAAAGACTGCTTTCGAGGCCTGTTAGGCGTTTTCTCCCGGCCAACCTTCGCCTCGACACAGGTCAATGTGCCCTGTTCAACCCACAATTTGCTGACGTCTCCGCTGATGCCAGCCAATCGCATGACTTTCAGCAGATTGCCTTTTACCAGGCGGATACATGAGTGGCTGAGAGGACGACTGGTTGCCCCAGCATGCCCTCAACGAAACGGCTCAGCCAAAGCCCATACACTCCTGATCCAAGGTATCATTTCTAACCTCACGGGCAGCCGCCCCACATTGATCAAGGCGCTCAGATGTCCGTCAAATTTGTCCTCTTCGATGCGTTTGGCACCCTCGTCCGCATCCCCAAAGCCACCCACCCCTATCGTCAAATTCTCAAAGAGGGGATACGCCAGGGTCGCAGGCCTCAACCAGATGACCTCCATCACATCATGGCTCGTCCTCTGAGACTGAGCGATGCGGCAGAGTATTTCGGGATCAAGATTTCTGCCGATCGCATGGCGGAGATTCAAGGTGCTCTTGAAGCAGAGTTGGACAGTATCGAGGCCTTTGAAGATGGGATTCGAGCCGTCGAAAGATTGCAGGCTGAGGGCATCAAGATCGCCATCGCGTCCAATCTAGCAGCCCCATACGCGGTGCCTGTCCGGCGCCTGTACCCCACAATGGATGCCTATGGCTTCAGCTTCGCAGTAGGAGCCCTAAAACCCCAGCCATTCCTGTACCGAGCTACCTGCGAACTCTTGGGGGCAGAGACCAGCGGAGAAAGCGATGTGCTGATGATTGGCGATTCAGAAAAGTGTGACCGTGACGGCCCTATTGCCGTGGGCATTCAGGGATTTCTCCTGAACCGCAATGGTGGTAAAGATTTTGCCAACCTCGATGAGTTTGCCGACTCCGTATTGAAGGCGTCCCGATCCATCGCGTTCCCCGTTATACCGGCGCGTCATCGCTCCTGAGCACATCCAGAACCACTTTGAAAGCTGCGGCCTGCTGTCGGCGTGTCGAGTAGCCCTCGGCGACACCGCTGATAGCAAAGGAGCCACGCGCGCGCAGATCACATTAGCTTGGATCAAGGCATAAAAACCCTGGATCGCCCCCATCCCAGGCACGACCAAACCTCACTGCCTCGAAGAGAATATTCGCGCCGCCTGTATCAGTTTGGACGAAGGCGATCTGGCCTCGGTTGCCGCTGCGCTTGATCAGATCCAGATCATTGGTGACCGTTAGCTAACCCAAATCCAGAAGAACATTAACCGCTAAAGATTCTCCTGGGCGTTCTGCCGGTTTCGTCGCAGAAAGCCAGATGCAAAAAACGGCCTCAATGGCCGTCTCTCATGACGCGTATGCCCGAGACTCAGGAGAGCCAGGACTCAACTACATCGCTTCCATACTGTGCCTTCCACTCTTTCAACTGCTTGTGGTTGCCACCTTTGGTTTCGATGATCTCGCCACTTTCTGGATGCTTGTAACGCTTGACCTGGCGCGCTCGACGCGGCGCTTTATCAGTGGCTGAAGGTGCTGCTGCACGGCGATTGGACTGAGGATCCAAGAGGTTGATGACGTCTCGAAGGCTGAAGCCATACTCGGCAAGCAGGGCGCGCAGTTTGGTCTCAAATTCTATTTCCTTCTGCAGCGCCGAGCTACCCTTCAGGGCTTCGAGCTCTGCAAGCTGAGCTGCAAGCTGCCTTTCGAGCTGACGAAATTCTGCAAGGCGGGTCATGTGAAATCCTCAATAGTTTTCTGAAAATAACCGCATTCTAACGACAAGCCTCTGGCCTGCCTTCCTTTTTCTGCGCATGCGATATTTACCATGCGCGAATGACACCACAAGGCTCATTTCGCCGAATGGGGAGTCGGTGACCTTTCAGGTAGAAAACGCGCCAGCCTCTGTGGTATTGATTCATCCTGCTCTGATTGAGGCATGGATTGGCGCCGTAAAATGTCTTGAGAAAAAATTATTATAGCCGTTCAAACTAAGGATGAATCATGCCTATTGGCGAAATGAGTGTTTTGGATAATGGAAACCTTCGAATCAAAACTAGTAGCCATGGTACTGTCACGCTTACTCGCTGGACGATAGAGCCACTAAACCTTGCCGACTTAAACAACTTTAGAGACAACCAAGCCATAGAAATCAACTTCACAGACATTGAAGTCTTGGAAGATGATTCTATTACAAGCATCACGGTAAATACACAGATTCCTGACCTCCTTCAGTCATATTGTTTGGTGAAAGGGGGCTGGTTACCGCCTGGTTTCGGGATGATCAAGCGGTTTATGTTCGCAGACCGGAACTTCATAAGCAGGCTAGGCAATTACTTTGAAAACGATTTGGCCAAGAAAGAAAATCTTGCCGGATGGTTTGATGACTTAAAACACTTCAACATGAGCCTTGACATACTTCCGTACGCGATGGAAGCAAACAGGCAGCAGTTCCCTACAAGGCAAGAAATTTCAAGCCAAGCCCAAGAGGCCAGGGAGAAACTTAAAGTTTCTGCGCCCGGCGTTCCTATTACGCGACATGAAATACCTGTCGAGGATTACGCGTGGCGGATCTTATCGAACGTGAGACCATTGATAGAAAACCGCATGGCATTCCTCATTGAGGTTGCTCCTCACGTGAAAGCCTGCTTCGCCGCAGATAAGGTGATCGAGCGCTGGAGGCGTATTGCGGAGATAGCTGCCAAGTACGAATTAAAAAAAGACGTGGTTACACTTTTAGCACTGATTGGAGTTTCTGCTCCGCCCAAAAACTCTCCAGGATTAGGTGTTTTAAAAATCACGCACCCCTATCCAGAAAAATCAGCATACAACGCTTGCCTAGACATCACTATCATGGAAGTCTTTTTAAATCTTCAGAAAAAAGACCCTACCGGCCACTATGGTATCATTACCAGAGACGCGCCACTTGCTCGCTTTGGTGGAATTTTGAGCTCGCTGTACTACGGTAAATCTGAGAATGGCAGACTAACTCTTACCGCCTGCATTCCTGACGATCTAATCGAAAATAAAGACCCCGTGCTTCGCGAGGAGCTCCAAAGACTCCTCAGCGATAAACCCTAGTTTTGGAAACAAGAGCGCCTGAGAGACTTAGGCGCTACGGAGCTCTATTCCTACACGGTCTAGAGCGCAGAGTGGCTCCGTATACGGGGCATTCTCACAGAGTTCATCACATCGAACAATGGCTTATCGAACCTCGATACCATAGACAGAAAAGTCACTGAGAATTCTTTTCCGGCTAAGCATCGCTGGCAGTTTGAATGTATTCCGATACCCATACCAGAATCCCATAGGAATGAGTACCAGCCCCAACCCATAAGTTGCCGTCGCAGCGATAACGCCCATTGGGATCGCTGCAACCGTCATTAAAACACCTTTCATAACTGTTGACCTGGCGATCAACTGCAGATCACTAAGGTCATATTCAACCTTTCCGCTAGCATTCTCAAATGCGATAACCACAATTGATTTCTTGGAGACATGCTTGTAAAACCATGTGCGTGGCACATTCATTGCCATCGCACCATGTTGCCTCAAGTATTTCGGCATTACTACCTGCTTGAAGTAAAACGTCTGACCTTGTTCATCCTCAAGCCTAACCCGGCCATACAGCGCATCCAGATCACCCGACCCCTGCACATCATAGTTCTTTACTAATACTTTAATTTTTTTCAGGTCAGACATGGAACGTCCTTAATTCACTTAAACACAGGCCACCTACCCCTCCGCTTCTAAAGCAGGAAAGGAAGTATTCTCAAAACTGATTATTGTGCAATCACTGGAACGCCAACGTCCCCTGCCTAACTCAAGAAAGCACATATCTCTTGAACTTAAGGCATTGAGGAACTCAGCTCACTTGCAATAACAAAGTAGTCCGCACCACTTACACTTCGCATTAATTTGAATCCGCATCTTCGCTCAACCTCCTGCAGAGGGGGAGTCACTACAGTCATAGCATTGTCATTAACGCCCGATAAATCGTGAAAAACACTTGCCGCAAAGCGATCCCCTACCCTGGCCGCCCCGACCAAGTAGGCATCTACAGTCACCCCCCAATCCAGATTTCGTGCCTGTATAACCTCGGTGGGAACGGTTTGATTAGGAGCCAAGCCACCTTCTTTGCCCCTGAAGTCATACTTCAACACTGAACTCGACATCAGATCTCAATCTCAAAAAACGGATCGAAAGCCGTAGGCTCGTTTGGATAGCCTCGCGGATTTGAAATCAATCGGCAGCCGGCAAGTGTTACATCGACAGCATGGTGAGTGTGGCCGAATACCCATATGTCACTTTTCTCGATCAGGCTTGCCCACTCGTTGGTATAGGCGGCATTGAGATGCCCTTCATTTTGATTTCCGGCCACAACCGAGGACGGGCAATGATGGGTCACGACAACCGTTTTGCCCTCATAGGGTTGATTCAATTGCTCAGTCAGCCACGCCTTGGCCAGCTGGTTTCGGCTGACCAGATCATCTGGACGGATGCGACGGTAATTACTATCTGTCCTGATCTGTTTGAAATCTGTCATCCACTCTCTCGCGATGTTGCTAGCGGCAACCTGGTCGCCAGTGCTCGTGAAATCTGTCCAGCTCATCGTGCCAAGTACCCTGACGCCAGCCAACTCCAAGACCTGGTTTTCCAGAACATGCACGTGCGCCGCAGCGGCATCCCGCATCTTCTGCAGCGTGCGATCGAGATGACCGCCGTACAGCTCGTGATTACCCATGACGTAGACGACCTTACATTCGAACGACTCATTGGCCCACTGGACACCGCGAGTCTTTTTGTCGACGTCTCCAGCCAATATCACCAGGTCAACGCTTGAACAATCGGGGGGATTCCAAGGGTGAAATTCACGGTGCAGGTCTGAGTAGATCCTGACTTTCAAACCTTCACCCTCCATAGGGTTTGCAACGACATACCGTAAGCAACTTACGATTTAACGGTTTATTGAACGCCGCTCCGACGCTGTCTTCCAAGAAAGCACAGGCTTGGAGGGGCATCAGGCTAATGACACCTCTCACAAGCCATCCCTGACATGGACGCTATAAGGCATCCACAGCGACGCGCATGATCGGTTTTATACACTATATGCTGTGTAACTGTACACCGCGCCGTGGCTACATCCTCAGTTTTAAGGGGATCTGCGTTGATAAGGCCGGCGCTTGCAGCAGTCATAAGGACAGTCCGAGGAAGCTTGGGTCTGACCCAGGAAGGGCTGGGCCATGCCATCTCGCGCACCTACGCCGCAAAGATCGAGAATGCGGTCAGCTCCCCTACCCTCGACAAGTTCACAGAGCTCGCCGCCGCCCTCAACCTGAGCCCGGTTGCTTTGCTCTCCCTTGTCATAGCGACACGAGACAACGTCCCCACCTCGACCGTGCTGACAGAAGCAGCAGACCAGCTGAAGGCGATAGAAGCGAAGATCAGCCCGAGCGATATCGCAGCGCAGTTGACCGGTAAAGAGATTGTGAAGCGCCCCGCCGCGCGCCCAGCCGATCCTGTAAAACTCCAGCAAGTACTTGAAAGCAAGAACGCTGGGCTAACCAAAGCGGAAACCGCCAGGCAGCTTGGCTTGAGCCGCTCAACAGTCGGTTTTCTATGGGATCGCTCGCCCACCACAGAAAACTAGGTGAATGTGCTCAGGCTCTAGCCCCCACTACGGGCCTTTGTAGTCGGTGCCTGTGCGAATAAGTTGTACCCACGCGTGCAGGCATATCACAATGCCATCCCTAAATGGCGTCGTATCTCTCAGCGTACAAGTCCATGCTGAAGCAGCAGCACGCCCCGTTATTTAACGAAAAGGAAATGCACTGGGCATGGAGAAGATGCCAGTGCTGGTTCAAATGATCACAGATCTGACTCCCCCGTGGTGGGCTCGATGGATTCCATCAGCAGCACGCGTCCTGACCATTTCCAATACCGGCTTGGAAATACGCTCGCGCAAGAAGAAGGAAAACGTTGATTGGACAGCAATTGACGATCATCCGGAGAAGGCGGCTCTGTGGTTTCTGAACATGGTCACCCTCAAAACCCCTGGAGGTACCTCGCGCCTCTTCTTTGGGAAAGCTGAGCGACGTGACGCTGCCTGGAAAGCGCTCGTGCGGGCTTGGTACATGCCCAGAATCACCGAGGCCAAGACCCGTCTTGACGAGTTCGAGCAGTCCCTCAAGGACGCGCGTTACATTCGTACATCAAAATGGCAGCCATTGAGGCAACGAGCCATCGCTTGGGGAGCCACTACCCCTCCTGTCCCACCTGAAGGCACGGTGGTGGACGAGCACCGAGCCGTGATAGCTCGAATGAGGGAACTGATTGAGCACCCTGAGCGCTGGCTCACCAAATCGCGCGAGGACTACATTCAGCAGACTCTGAAAGACCATAAAGAGCTATTTGACACCGTAGAGAGCAGCGAACTGACTACAGATCAACGCAGGGCCTGCGTGATCGATGAGGACAACAACCTGGTGCTCGCCGGCGCCGGTACGGGAAAGACCAGCACTGTGATTGGCAGGGTCGCCTTCTTGGTCAAGAGTGGCCAGGCGAAACCAGAGGAGATCCTGTTACTGGCGTACGGCAAAAAAGCCGCCGAGGAACTGAGAGAGCGCCTGGAGCAGAAGCTGGGCATCAAGGGCTTCACGGCGGAGACCTTCCACCGCTTGGGCCGCTGCATCGTAACTGCAGCCGAGAAGAAGCCCACCGCCATCACACCGATGGCCACCGACAAAAAGCTCAAAGCCCAATTCGTCAACAGCGTGTTCGAAGCCAAGCAAAGAGAGCCGGCCTATCGGGAACTCCTGCTGAGCTATTTCGAGCAATGGCTGTATCCGGTGCGCAACCCCTTCGATTTCACAACACTGGGCGATTATTACCGCTTCCTGGAAGACAACGACATTCGCTCGCTCAAAGGTGAGGTCGTGAAAGGCTTTGGCGAATGCGACATCGCGAACTTTCTCTTCAAAAACGGCATCGAGTATCAGTACGAGGCCACCTACTTCACTCCACTGCAGTCACCCGATCGCGCCACCTATTGCCCCGATTTCTACTTGCCGGAGTACGGGATCTACATCGAACACTTCGGCACAGATCGCCAGGGGAACACTGCCCCCTACATAGACCGGGCGAGATACCAAGCCGACATGGAGTGGAAACGCAAGGTTCACCTAACAGGTGACACCTACCTGATTGAGACCTACCACTATGAGAAGCAGGAAGGGGTGTTGCTTGAAGGACTGAAGAAAAAGCTGAGCAATGCAGGGGTTGTGCTCAACCCGCTGCCACCCGAGGCCGTACTTGAGACCCTCAGAGAGTTCGGGGCAATTACTCAGTTTGCATCGATTCTGACGGACATGCTCGGCCTACTAAGGGCCGCCAACCTCAGCGATCAGGAACTCGTCGATCTGATCGCACGCTCTGCCAATCCAGGGCAGACCGGTGCAGCACTTACCCTCCTCGCGCCGATTGGTGAGGCTTATGCAGCCACGCTCAAATCGCAGAGAAAAATGGACTTTGATGACATGATCAACAAAGCCAACCAGTACGTCCTCGACCAGACGTTTAAGAGCCCCTGGAAATACATCGTGGTGGATGAATTCCAAGACATCGCCAAGTCCCGAGCAGATCTGGTACTGGCCCTACGAGATCGCCAGGAAGACGTTTCTCTATTCTGCGTGGGGGACGACTGGCAGTCTATTTTCAGGTTCACCGGCAGTGACATCAGCTTCACTGCTGACTTCGAGAAAATTTTCGGAGCCACTTGCCCCACAGAGCTTAAGAAGACCTTCCGCTTCAACAGCATGATCGGTGCTGTCGCAAGTCGTTTTGTGATGCAGAACGACCGGCAGATCAAGAAGGACATCAAGTCACACACTGTGGTGGACGAGCCTACAGTCTCGTTGGTCAGAGCAGCTCTGGGTGATGATCAATCCAAAGCAGAAGCCATCGAGCGCACCGTCGCCCGCATTAGCCAGGTTGCAAGCGCTGGCTCTTCGGTTTACTTCCTCGCTCGGTTCAAGCACGACCTACCTGATCTGGAAGGCTATGCAGCTCGTTACCCCAACCTTTCCTTCAAGAACGATTCGATCCATAGCTCCAAAGGCAAAGAAGCCGATTACGTCATTCTGCTGGGTCTCAGCAAAGGTAAGTACGGACTGCCTTCCGAGATCGTGACCCACCCGCTCATTGAGGCTCTACAGCCGAAAGCGGAAGCCTACCCTCATGCTGAAGAGCGTCGCTTGTTCTACGTTGCTCTGACCCGCGCAAGACATCGAGTCTACCTGGTTTGCGACATGCTTCGATGTTCACCGTTTGTGCGGGAGTTGATCGACGGAACTTACCCGCTTGAGCTTCGAGAGCTTGCAGCCAGTGATGAGCAAAAGAACGCGATCGCGTTGAACTGCCCCGTGTGCACCCAGGGCAATCTGGTCAACAGACGGGCTAAAGCGACTGGATCTCCTTTCATCGCCTGCTCGAACTGGCCGCGTTGCACCCATATCGAAAGTGGATGCCGCCAGTGCGATGCCCCGATGGTTCGATCGGGACGGTACCGACTGTGTATCTCCCCAACGTGCGATGGATGGGTGGCCGTTTGCCCAAGCAGCGGCGGCAACATGGTCTATCGCGAAAAGGTAAACCGCTGGGGCTGCTCCCATTACCGTGGCGCGGACAGCAGTTCCTGCAGGCACATGGAGCGGGTAATCCAAGCTCCTCCTTCCAAGAGACGCACCTGAGCCTGGGTAGCGGGGGCACCATGCGCTGAGCAGTAGATGCCCTACTTGATGCTGCGCCATTGAACGGCTACAAGGATCCAAGCCGACTCACTAAAATTCAATGATCGCTGTACGGTTAAGGTTGTTACATTACCTCGAAGCCATCGCTTGAAAAAACCTTGAAACTGCGCTGGAGATACGGATGTCGCTCAACGTAATAGGAAGCGGAAGCAAAAGCATCGATGCCATTGTCAAGGCGGTGAAACTTGTTCAGGCCGCTGGTTATTTAAAGGAACCCGCACAATGTGCCGGGCAGATCATCTATGACAACAACGATCTGTTCCTACGACGGGCGATACACGGAGACGTGGCATTAATTACTTCGGTTTTCGCAATAGCCCGATCAAAACCTGAGAAAGCCGGACTAAAAAGGTACATCGAACTGTTCTATCCGGTGATAATCAATGCCGATGGAGTCGCAAAATGGCGGCGTACGCCACAGGTGGATATCGAATCTACCGCGAACATGCTAATTGATTACGATCTATTTAAACGCCTCGGTGGCCTCAACTCCGAAATCACTATTGAACAACTGCACCAAATCAGGCGTGAGGTTTCTACTATTGCGCACGACTGGCGTCGATACCTCACCAGCTTTGTCAGATGGCCAACAACCGACGCCCCTCCCTCTCTTGCATCTCTGCTTGACTCGGGCTGGGTTAAAGCAGGGATGCTAAGTCACTATGGATACCACGTGGGACAGGACGGTCAGCCAGCGGCAAGCCGCGTTAAAACACTAGCCAAGATATTTACCGCCGAGTTGAATATTGACCTTTTTGAAAAGCGATACATTGGCGAATGGTCAACCCCTTCCAGTCTAGGACGGCTCATGAAAATGGCGAGAACCATTGCTGCGTTATGCCGCAATGCTAAACGATCGCCTCACAATTTCACTCAAGCGATCAATGATTGGGAGCAGGACTTAGAGCATTTGCGTCAAACCTACTACCACACCTTTTTGAATCTTGAGGCGCTGAGCTGGCCAGAAACGAACTGACCAGGATATCGCCCCACAAACGATAGATTAGTTCGATCCTGCGGGTCAAAGCGCACAATGGCACATCGGGCATGTGGGAGCCAGCAGCGCCTCCCACACTCCACTAGCGAGTCGCTAGATTAGGCCTTCTGGGGCTTCAGGGCCTTGAAAGACGTCTTCAGCGACTGCCAATTGTCATTGATCCAGTGAACAACCTTTGGACGCCCAGGCGCGGTAGACTCAAACTTCTCTTTGAGCATCCATTCCACGTACAAGCGGAATTCTTGGCTCATGTCTTTTCCATCGTTGTATACAACCGTCTTGTTGTCGTCTCCCCACCCAAGGTGATTCAGGAAGTCGAGCATCTCGTATCCCTCTTTCCGGCTGAGGTGGCGCGCATCATTGTGAATCAGGTGCGGATTATCGCCCGCTGTGGCCTTCCAGCTGTACTCATAGCGCAGGTCGCTTTTGGTAATCTTTGGCATTGCAGCGATTCTCGGTTGGGCCCATCATTGGGCCCAAAATTAGTGAGGGCAAAATAGTGGCAATTCAGGGCGCCATTACTCACGCTTTGCGCAAAACACAATTACAAAAAATGTGGCTAATCAAGGATTCATCACCAGGGACAACTAGGTAGTATGGGCTTTGCTCAAACCCCGGTTGCTAGGTCATCACTAGCGTCCCTCTTGCCTTGGCGGTAGGGTGCTGGTCGCAGAGAAGGCCAGCTGGCAATCAATCATCAGATTCTAAGTAAGGGAAGAACTTGAACGTTTTTAGCATTTTGGAAAAACCGAGGGTGCCAATTGCGCTAACTGAGATTAATTACAATAAGAAAACTAGCCGCGCCAAGCCCTATGTTTGGAACAATGGGCAAGAGGTTAAGTCGTACGCTCTCTGCCCAGCCTGCGTAAATCCAGTTCTCTTGGTGAATCGTAATGTTGCTAAGACCGATGCCAAGATTCTCTACGCCAAGCATGCAGGACGCTCCATTCCTGGCTTAGCCGACCACGATCCACAAGCCTATGAAAGCTGTCCATTCCACAATCCGGAACGTTTTGACAGCAAATCTCGCCGCACCAACAAGGTGGGCAATGACGAAATCCGAGAAGCCCTGATCAACCATATTCACCTGGTGATCAAGATCTTGGAAACGGCCACAGGCATTGCATATAGCGATGGTCTGGTGGAGGCCATGCTAAAAGACTTCGGCGCTAACCAAGGGTATCAGTACAAAGCGATCAACCTGTATAACCTGCCATTCGGCTTTGCCTACATGACGGAAGCTCAGGACATGTACGGATTGAAGGTGGATAACTATCTTGCCGAGCAGATCACTGAGAACTCAGTCGGATTCGAGGTCGGGCAGTATCGTAAAGTGGTGCGCAAGAAAGATACGAAGGGCACAAGTCTGCGCTTCTATTTCAATAACCATCGATTGGGGGAGTCGTCTGTAGGGGATGACTCAATCGATCTCGTCGTTGCAGAAATACATAACGCCACTCGCACGTCGACGATCGTTTGCTCGAAGGCCATAGAGTTCAACAGCGAATATTTCTTCAACACGTACATGCGGCGTGAGCGGTTACGCCTGCTTGCGCTGCAGTACCTGTAGCGTGATGTCGAAGCAAGCCGATGGACTGCTGCAGCCTTGATGGTAGGCGAAGGCCAGTCCAGCCCGCCGAGGGGGTATGGCAGTTCTCTCTCAAACACCCGCCGCATGACGGGTGTTGTGGTGGGCACACCAGCCTCAGAGAATCACGCAGTCAAGAACTCTTTGAGCAGCGCAGCGCAGCGGAATGGCGAGTCTACGATGTCCGTACCTGCCACCCTGTATGAGCGAATCCCAACCGCTGCCAGTTTTTCGTCTACGGCTTTGTCTTTTGCTACCTGGGCAGGAGTTGTGTGATGAGCTTTGGAATCACAAAATACTGCGACCCCCTCCTTTTCAAAGAAGAAATCTGCTTCAGTGATTGTCTGCGCCAGTTTCTTTGTGCGAACACCACCCTCCCACATCGACTGCAAAGATGGGAAAATCGATCCATCGGGATAGATATGCATCTGGATTTTGGGATGCAAACCAATTTGGCTCATGGCCTGCAAAAGGAAAAGCTCAATAGGGGAATCACACCCCCAAATCTTAAAGGGTTTTGAATCCGTAAACTTCTTGAAGTAGTTCTTACACCTGTACTTTTGGTAGTCTCCAAGAACTCCTTTGGTCTCGCCCAGCAACTCAGTGCACAGACCAGGATCTGTTGCATCTCTCGGAACATGTTTGGAGGCAACAAAATAGGTATTGTAAACGAAGCCGATAACATCTGAGCATATGGTTTCGTTGACAGGGACTGCCCCAATAGCGTAGAGGCCAAAAGCATCCGAGAACGGATTAAACCCCATGTAGTGTGGCTGGCCGTCCAAGACCTTCTCTAGATCAAAATTTTCGATCCAGTCAATACCCACTGTCTGTGGCGAACCCTTTTTCATAGCTGGACGAAGGGAAACATGGTAAGGCAGTGCGAACAGCTTACCATCACGTCTTTCGAATGAGTGACAGCAGACGACCACATTAACCATCTGGAATGTGTCACCACGCTTTCTGTAATACTCAATGGCTTCTTTCGATGGGTTTACACCGACAACTGGTGCACCTTCGAAAAACCGCTTCGACAAGTGGAAAATAACCGATTCAAGGGGCTGAACTCCGTCCAAGTCAAAGATATCATTGGCCAGAAATTTCCCAGCAGCGCTGGCCAAATCAATTTGAAAAGACTCATCAGGCAAATGATTGTAGTTGGGCAGCGTCCACAGTTCTTTTGGCCGATTCTCAATATCACCTTGGATGTCAGGCACGTGAGCTCCGAATTCTAATAACCAAGATAGCCGAACATCATGAGCATGAAGGCTCGCGAATTATACATAGCCAGAAACATTAAACTCGATCGAAATAGAAATCTACAAGACCTTTACACACTACCCACAACCAGCGCCACCTGATATATTCATCTGTTTTTCAAAAAAAATCCTTTGTGCGACAGACCCATGGCCCATTAATAAACCAGAAGAGTGGGCCTATTTTTACACCCACTCACAACTAGTCAATTTATACTAATCAACAGCTCAAAGTCATCATTTAACTCTTTGAGCTTATCATAGTCATCGTCACCTTTCTTTGATCTTGCCAATGCGTCAGCTGTGCAGCTACGACCTTCTTTAAGTAATTCGACAAAAAACACCCCATCCCTTAGTTCTTGCACGCCAGCTGTACTGCTAAAAATCTTTAAGAACCGAGCGTAAATTGGTTCCAGGCAATCAAAATGATCGGTGCTAATTTCACGGAGCTCAAAATAAATCCGCTCCAACGTTTCCAAACCGGGCAACGGCTTCAAAACCTTAACAATCTCTGGGTATTCCTTTCGCCCCAAAAAATATTCCATCAAAGAGTCATTTGCAGATCGCCCCATCGGAAAAAGTAGCCTCTCCGCTTTATCATTCCCGGTGTAAAACATGAAAGAATCGTAAATAGCTGTGGCAACCATAACAAATTCGTCAGCCCCATAGATATTTACTGGCGTTCTTTTCCCTTTAAATTCAAGATCTCCCTCTTCGACCTCGTTTACCATACGAAGATCTAAGGCTTCACTCAGGTTGATGAGCTTTCCCATTAGCCACCGGCCATTTTCATCGGTTCTTCCAGGACTTTTGGCATAGTCTCTTAACACGGATAAATGAAGATTCAATGCACCGAGGTAGTTTTGGGATTTTGAATCTGTCACAACCTCAGCTTTAAACTCCAAATTGGTCGGAGTATTTTTCGGGAAAACTTTGTTATATAGAGCATCTCTATTTTCAAATACAAATGTATTGCCGAACATCGCTTGCAGCTCATTCAATCGTTCCATGAAGAAGCGCCGATGATTGACATATTGCTCAAAATTCATCGCCGCAAGCTGCGCGTTAGTGACCCTTTGCTGCTCGGTATTTGTCTTCTGGATCTGCTTATTCTGGTGAGCTAGGAAGAGAAGCGTGGCCACAGTAGCTCCCGTAGAGGCCACCATGAAGAAACCACTCAACAACGAACCGAAGCTTGACCAAGCTGCGTGCTCATGTGAAATCGGCCCGAGGTTGATGCCATAGAGCGTAAACAGCACGATCCCGAAGCCGACCACACCAACCCCAATCGTCAACCATGCACCCCAGATCCACCACCTGCCTTCGCTCTCGGTCACTGCTTTAACTCCATGTTTTGATGAGTACTGGTAATCCTACCAGTGGCCTCCGGCCATCAGAACAAAAAGCTTGAGCGGACGTCATGAACCTGGCGCGGCATGCATGTGGACATGTGACTAGGAAGCCGACACCTCAAAGCTTGTTAACCATTTTTTTGATGCGTTAACTGAAAAGGTTTACAGGTCAAAAAATTGGTTTACAGCCCCAGGAGCGTTAGGCGTATTCAGAATCAACTGAATGCGGGACACGACTACCCGGTTGTAGAGCCCTGCGTGATCGCGAAGGTACTACCATCCTCCTCAGATGCAGTTAGGTGCGCGATCAAAGAAGGTTTCCAGGGCGAGCCAGCCCTACCCTCCCCTAATCGCTCCCCGCCTGGTTAGCGAATCAAGAGGCTCGTCAGCAGTTGCAGGTGTTCGTCATCATCCAGAGAAATCGCAACCGACCCCGATCGCGACAACTCGATCTGCACAGGCGTTGAGTCGTACGTGTAGACGATTTTGATCTTGTCGATCGGCGCCGGGCGCCCACCTGTGATCTCCAGCAATTTCGTCATCGCATTCCCGGTCGAGGCGATATCCACCCGGTAGCTGCTTTCGATATCAAAGGTGACCGCGCCGGATACGATGCGCTTGGCCATGACCCTCGTCAGGCGCTTGTCGGCCTTCAACTGCTGATAGACCGACGAAATATCTGGCTTCACGATCTCCAGGGCGAATGTTGTCCCGGCTGCGGCCCGAATAAGCTCAACGAACGGCTTCAAATCCTTGGGCGGCGAACTCATGCAGATCGAAAAACGATCCGACCCCAGCGATTCGAACACCATGTCAAAGCTGATGAACGTCGAGTAACTCGACTCAACCGTCTCTCCAAGAGGGTTCGTGAACGACTGCGTGATATCCCGCTGCTCGTGGTACCGAAAGGTGGCCTTGCCATCCAGGATTTCAAGAATCTCGACGCCGAGCCGATTCTCGTCGTTGAACGGCTGCTGCCGAAGGCCATGAACGAGGGTCTGAAAGTCAATACGAGCGGTCAGAATCCAGAGTTTCAGCCGCTTTGACTTCATGCCATCAAGCTCCTTTCGATGTCGTCCAGGGTCTTCTGCGCCGCTTCCTCCAAGCGGATCTTGAGCTTCTGCTCAAGCACCGGCTCGGCGCGTACAGGGTTCTTGGCGTATTTTCCGTTGTTGTAGTTGTAGACACCTTTGACGATATAGGAAAAATCGCAGTACTTGGCCTGATTGCCAAATTGAGCCTCGAACTGAACGATCTCTGAACCTAAGGGCTTTTCGCGGGCTGTCCATCGAATCTTCCACATGTAGAAGCCGTGACCCTCCAGCTCCATGAGCTGCTTGGACTCCAATACACCCTTGCCCTTCAGCGATGCCTTCTCGATGCGGATAATCTTGTGAACCCTGGCTTCTGGCTGCGGCCTGGCCAGCTCGGCTTCCGGATCGCCACCATCCCCTTCCTCGTCCTCATCGCCTGAGTCAAACTCAACTGCATCCTCGATCACCAACGCCTCATCACTGAGATCCAGGTCATCATCATCGCGATCTTTAGGGTTAAATGTGGAGACGTCGACAACATCGACCACCTCCATGTCCTTGAGGTTGCGGATCAAGCTGCGAAGGAAATTTGTCCTGATGCCGGCGTCCGGGATTGCCTCCAGGGAGATGGTGCGGGTCGACACATCTTTTTCAGTGACAATCTCGATCTGGGAATACAACTGATCGGTGATGTCCTTGAATTTCTCGTTCATGGGGCCGGTGATTTTCCAGCCGCTGCCCTGCTTCTCAAGGATGACCTCCGCCGTCTTCTCGACGACCTGGCGGAACTCAGCCTGGCTCAGATCAAGCTTCTGGTATTTGACGGTGAGCTTGAGCTGATCGCCATGGATGGCTACTTCAGCCTGCTCGTGCTGGCTATCCACAAGCCATTCCTTGACGGAGGTAAGCGCATCGGTCAGCTGATCTTTTGTAACCGCCGTGGTAACGACCACATTCGTGGTCTTCTCACGACTGTCACGGCCACCTACCAGGAGCGACAGGTTCCGATAGTCGTAGTAGTCATGGAACAGGGCACTGAACCGATTGGCCAGGAATTTTTTGTCTGACTCGTTGGAGATCACAATTCCCCTGGAGAGAAAGACCTTCCGGAGCTCAGCGCTCGTCAGGCTTCGCTGCGTGAGCGCGTCATAGATCGCTTTGTCGGACGCGAAGTACAGGCTACCCATTCTCATGTCAGTCTCGCTCCCAGCCGATCGCTTCGGGCTTATAGTTCGGAATCGCGTGATTCACGATGTCCAGTTCGATCGCCTGCAGTTTCCGCTTGCGATTCTCGTCTTCGCCCCACTCAGTGACGTAGCTGTTGATGGCAGCGTTGAAATTGCTGAGGATGCTGCTGTGATGGTAGCGATTGGCAACCCTGATCCGGATCTTCAAGTCTTTGTTGGCATTGAGGATCTGGAACCTGGACAGGGCGTCAAAGAGGTACCGGAATTCGATCTCACTGCTGCCGTCGCGGCGATAGTAGATCAGGTACCCTTCGCCAAACGTTTCTGTCGGCTTCATGGCCTTTTCGCAGTACGAGATCACCTCCTTGTGGTGAATGATCATGTACGGCGAAGCGATGAGCTCAGCAGTGGCCGCACGCTCCCAGTACTCGCCACTGGCCTTGTGCAACACGAGGTCAGGGTAATAGAAGGTGTAGTTGTCCTTCGGAAATGTCCCTGCCGCCCTGAGGGCATTCACATCGACCTGCAGCGTCTTCAGGTAATTGATCAGTGAAGGCTCGACGATATGAATCTGCTGAGAATCCTTGATGTGCAGGTTCTCGCCCTTGTAGTCCTTGAAGTGATCGTAGAAATTCTTGTCGTACTCGTCGTCGTGGTTGTACACGAACAGCATCCCACGAACCTCATACCTCTCACGCTTGGCCAAGTGGTAGCGCGTCTGCCACTCCGTCGAGGCACGCGCACAGTCGATGGTCTTGCCCAGAGATTTCAAGGCCTTCTTGATCGAGTCCAGCGTGATTGAGCCCACCGCGTAGCTCTTCAAATCGGTATGAAGGTAGACGGCTTTGTTCAGATAAGGGTCTGCGTACTTGAACACCACGTCAGTGGGATGCGTGTGCTCAGACTTCTTCAAGGGCGCGTGTGTTTCCTTCTTCACACAGCCGAAGTTGAGGTTCGCCGGCCCCTCTTTCTTCCAGCGGAAGAAGCTGAAGATCTCGTTGGAAACGAGCTCCGCGAGCCTCGCAATTTTTTCGGTTTCGCCGCCTGACATGGTCGTTCCTGTCACGAAATAAGTGCGCAGGAACGGGAGCGACCAGGGATTAAAAGCCCTTGCCGGGAAGGTGCGTCCTGCGGTGGGTATGGCTTCATGCCAGTACAAATTACCGCAAAACGCTGGAGCCGACCATCGTGACATCACCCCGCGATAAGGCTGCTCGTCGGGTTGGCAGCAGCTGATTCACCCCTGGCGCATCGCGAAAGTGGACGAAAAGTCATGAAATTGATGCTGAGAGCGCACTGGATGCTCAACGACATGGATTTGGCGGGTGACCGGGGCGAAGGGAGGCTGTGAGCCCTTAATTACGCGGCTTTGCGGGAGCAAGGGAGGGGTTCAGGGCCGTGCTGAGTAGCACAATAAGGCGATAAAAATACAAAAAAAGACATAAAAACCCTAAAAATAAGAACTTTTTGTCATTTCAAATTGTACTTTACTGTCAATACCATTCCGCTCCTTAGATTACATCACGATTCAGGAGTGTTGTCAATATATGCGTAAATCGAAGATTGCCTTGGTTGGCCAGGGCTCGAATCCACTCCCCAAGGCCCCGAAAAAGCAGCCAACCGCCGGTAATAGCATCGAGGCGATGCACAGCCTCACGCGAGTCAAATGCGAGCCACCCAGGCTCTACGAGACAGCCACAGGTGCACCATTGGATTTCTACAATGAGTTCACCGAGCACCTTTGGGGCGAGATCGGCATCAGTTGCTCGCGCAACGCGGCCATTGCGATGGAGAGAGGTGGGCGGGTATTCACCGAGTTCCTTTACGAAACCGGCGCTCTCTCTGGCCGACTTGACCCTGCGACTGCATCGAAAACCATGCACCTTTTCCCGTCATATCTCATCGATGGTGCGCAGGCCAAAGACCCGATCGTCCGCCAGGCATTCATCCGAACGGGCCGCAAAACGATCTCCCCCAAGTCTGCCGGGCAGTACATCGCAGGCGCCAATCGCATGCTGACCGTCTGCAGCGCGATCTCGTTCGAGCAGGCAGAACTGACCTCCGTGCTGACCGGCCTGCCTCCCCAGGCTCAAACCAATGCACTGCCGGTACTCAACCCCAGGCTGCGCAGCCCTCAGGAATTAGCTCAAATCCATGCCAACACGCTGCAGGTCAAACCCACCCTTGGTGCCGGCGCAAAGGTAGCCCGAGGGGGCCTGCGTGCCCCTAAGGTCAAAAAAGACCGGAAGGCCAAGCACATTGGACTCCCACATATCCTACCCATGCTTGAGAACGCCCCAACGCCATTGGACGGTTTGATCTGGAGCTTTGGACTTGGCAGCCTGAGGCTCTCGGAAGCGGTTGGGGTTCGCCTGGAGGACGTTGACGTTCACAAGAGGATCATTCGCGTCGGAGATCCTAATGGCCTTCGTGACACCACGAACAAGGAACGCTTTGGGTTCAAAGGTCGCAAGACTGCGGTCGTGACGATGTTCGAGCCATTCAAATCCATTTTCTGGCAGAAGCTGGCTGATTACATGGCTGTGCGCCCCTGCTCCGACAGCCGCTGGCTGCTGCTGTCGCTTGATGAAGACACCTACGGTGTACCTCTCTGCGAACTCAATTCAAACAGCGTCAACAAGGCGATCAACCGCCGCATTCAAGCCACCCAGAAGAAACTGAAGTTCGTCGCTCCCCAAGGAAACTACTCGTCCCACGACTTCCGGCACCTCTTCGGCGTGTGGGCGCGCAACTACGTCATGGTGCCAGGCCGACCTAAGCCGGGCCTCGATCTACCTGAAATCCAGTTGCTGATGGGTCACGCAGATCTCCGGAGTACCGAGATCTATGCCGCAGATCTGGGCATCAACACCCTTGTGGACGTCGATGCTGCCAACGAGCTCGTGTATCACCAAGGCATGGGCGAAAGCATTGACTACTACCGTGGCCTGGCCTACGGGCGTTTGAGCGAAAAACTGCTTGAGCGGGGCCCAGAAGCGTGATCAATACCACCGACAGTATCACCCTGCACGGCGATGATGTCCTACAAAATGCTGCGGCCATCTTGCAAGAACTGGCTCAGAAAGCCATGGATGCCGAGAGCGTATCTGGGAAAGCCAATCCTGAGCTCCTGACGGATAGGCAAGCCAGGCACCGGCTGGCGTTATCCATCTTCCTGAGGATTCGCAAGGGTCGTGCGTTGACCTACCCGGAGCTCACGACACTCTACAATCTCTGCCTGGTTCCCGACAAACAGCTCGATCTTGCCCTACCTTTGTATACGGCACTCACTGGCGAGGCTGCCCCGCACCCTAAAGATGTTAGCGGCATTCGCATCCCCATTCGGACAATGTTTGTTCTCTTATGGACTAAGGGGAATGCCACGCTCCCTCATGACTTCAACATCAGTGGCGTATGGGCTAAGTATCCGGAGCTGATTGATAGATCGCAGGGCTTTATCCACAAGCTCGCGGGAGTAAAGACATCGAATCTGCATCGCTGCACTCGAAATTTTCAATACCGAGTCAACTGGCAGCGGCCCGAAGACATTGTATTTGAAGAGTTGTGGGAAGCAGCGCCTGTAGTAGTCGACAAGCAACGTGAAATAAAAAGCAAGTCTAAGAAGGGTAGCAAATGCAATGATTTTTCCTACCTAACATGGCTTCATCTATTTGCCAGAGAGCATCCAAAAATTGTAAGCCCGGATCAAGCCCGGCTTCTTGAAGGCTATCATTCTCACCTAAGTGCCACCACGTTCGAAATTTCGAGCACCGAGAACAGGAAATCTTATGCGCAGTTCGTCAAACACTGGGGCTCGATGGGTAACAATTACTCAAAAAATGAGAATCTCCAATCCAGAAGAGCCCGCTACGCCTCGGGAATAGATGGCCGAAAACACAAGGACAAACAACGAATCGAAGAAAAAAAGACGCGAGCCGAGGAAACAAAAAAGGAGGCACAAGACTTACTCCCCCCCGAGGAGTATGCTCTTTTGCCTGGTCGTCGTCGACCAACTATTTACAACTATGACTGGGTGAATGGCTACTACAATACCCAGGACAACTTAGACATTGAAAAGAACTTATCCTGCTGGATTAAGGCGGGCGAGCTGCACCTTGAACACATTGAAGAACTCATAAGCATTAACAGCAGAAAGCAAGAAGTTGGATACATACATATTCTGATGGATTACCTAGGTAGTTATCTGCCTGCTTGGCTTAGCAAACACCCCAACAGCGGCATCGAGATCCCGACCAGCATTGAGAATTTTCACCGCTCCATTTTTTGGCATCGTACGTCCAAAAATAGCAACCTAAGCAATCCAAAGGACAATTCAAAAATCGAGTTGCCGCTCACACTGATGCAGTTTTACGACCTGAAGCGCAGCATCAAAACTAAAGCTAGGTTCATTTTTTCGATATGGCGATATTTCGAAGTCGCGATAGCGAACGGTAACGTAGCGATGCCTAATGGTGAACCTCTAGTCAGTGGCCTCTATAAAAATCCGATCCATCCAGATTTGGACTCCACAGGAAGTGGCTCGGCAGGTAAAAGTGACAAAATCCCCCTCCCCATCGACTCAATGTTGATGGTGGAAGCCTATATGCTCGCACTCGACGCTATCGGGGTCGAACTTCAAAACAAATGTCTCAGAGGTATCTATAGCTTCCAAGACACTTTGGATCTAAAAAACAGCAGCTGGATCGACCTCGAAAAATACGGAATCTCTTATTCCATCAAGTTGTGGAACCCGAATGACACCTCGCAGGAATTGGAGGTACCGCTCAAAAAAATCATCAATGCTTACTCGTGGAAAAGTGAAAAATACAAATCATGTAGCAGCGAAATTTACGTTCCATGGCTGTCACAGGTGAGGATGCTCACAACGGCTCTCTTCTCAGGGCTGCGCCTGCAAAATTGCCAATGGTTGGATATCCGCAGCTTTGATAAATATTACGACCACTCTATGAGGGGAAGCCTGAGCAGTTGCATCCTCTATGTCAATACGGACAAAAGCGGAAAAAGCCGCCCCATTACACTCCCTTATAAAGTCATGGATGTGCTGCTCCAGGAACGCCATTTCCAAACCAGAGAGTACGGAAAAAAATACACAGGCGTGCATTATCAAAATGACCCTAAGAGCACTAAAAAATACAGCAAGATCCACCCTCTTTTCCGTAGCCCTTGGCTCAATAACGGCGCTCCGTTTTCTGACACTTCTTACACCCTAAAATGGACATTGGTTCTACGCGGATTTCAGGAGGTATACAACGAATTCGTACCTCCAGAGCGTCGTCATGAGTTCGTGGAACGCACTGCCGCTGGAGATTGGTCGGCAGTACATACCCCACATGCTCTGCGGGCCACATGGATTACCCATCGCCGTATCTATGCGAGCCTTGATTACGCCATTATCGGGGGGCAAGTCGGTCATGCTCAGAAGTATACAAGCGCGCATTATGTAGTGCCGACTCACCAAGAAGCTGTGGCCATCATTGATTCCGCCAACAGAGCGGTCTCCGAGCATGCGTTTGCAGCTCTGACCGGAAGTCCTCCAAGCCCATCATCGCCTAATTCGGCGCTGGTTAAAGGCTGGGAACAGAACCGCAAGGAGACCGTGCGCGACCAGCATCTCGTCTCCGTAATTCCTGATATCTTGGACGCCGACGAGACAGGCCTGGACTTAATTGCCAGCACTAAAACTCAGCGCGTAAAGTTCTTAGACTGTTGCATTTGTGCTCTTGATGGTGACTGCCCGAAAAAGCTGATGACTTTCACGCGAAAGGCTCGCACCTGTGGTATTTGCCCTTACGCAGTATTCGGGATCGATCATCTACCTGCCCTGAATGCAAGAGTCCGTGATCTTGCCTGTCGTGTGGAGCAACTCAGAGCAAAACTTCAGCAAACCCTTAAACACCAACCAAAATCGTCCAGCACAGAGATAATTTACGACGAACTTTCGCTTTGCACCCTGGAGCTGGCTGGTTATCGCCAAGTCATCCAGATCTTGGAGAAAAATTGGCGAGAAGAAAAATTTCCGAACGGGTACATCGCTCGTCATCGCGACCTTGCGAATGCTGTTCGTCATAGTGTCGATATGGCAGATCCCAAACAGCGCGTAATTTCGATGCTGATAGACGCCTCCCAGTTCCCAGCTTTCGCATCAGAACATTACCCCCTGATTCTTGATGAGTTGGCACGTAACCCGGAATTCCTCCAGGTTGCCAACCAACCGTTCGAGGAAAGGGAAATCTACATTGGGCAGATCTTGTCGATCATGGGCGGTACAGGCCTTTCATTCGAGGAAATCTCCGCGTATGCGTTGAGCAAGCCCTCTGCCCTCCTCCTCAACCATCAAGCCTCAATGGCAGGGGTAAATTGAGATGACCAGGCGAGCTCGTGTGTCCAAGTTAGGTGAATTGGCCAGGCGAGCTTGCAGGGCTGCGCGAAACTGACCATGAAAAGAACACCCACTAAAGCTCCGACTGCTCGAACACCTAAAGAGCGACGAGGTGAAGCACAACTCAAGGCAACGATCGCTCGAATCCATGCGGCGTTGCAGGTGCTTCAACAACAGGCTGAGCCCTTCAAAAACATCAGCCAGCTGGCTGATGAAGTCGCTCGTATCTGCGGCGTCGACCGCAGCCTGCTCTTGAAGCGTGGAAAGTCATACAGGAAGTGCCTAGACGCTTACCCAGGGCTCCTTGGCGATGGAAGTACTCCACCCACCCCATACAACACGGACATAGATCCACTGCATCCGGTCATGATCCGAAACACCCAGTTGGAAGAGGAGAACGCCAAGCTTCGCAACATCGTGGACGATTTGTCGAAACGCCCCGTGCAGGCTGCCCGGTCTCAGGACGTTGCTACCAAGGCCAGTGGAGTGGCTGAGTACCAGCGCGAGTATGAAGTGACATGCCAGTTGGTGGACAGGATCCTCGATCACAAGCGGGCCATTCGGATCATCAACGACACCCTGACCGACCTCTCAGATGTCAGCGGCATCCCGAAACCGATAGCCGACTCAACACTCATTGCCCCCTATGTCGAATGGAAGAATGCCCGTGCGTGAACTGAATGATCGTATCTCCAATGCTGAGTCTGAGGCTGAAGTTGGGTTGGGAGTTGAGGCTAGGTCAGCCTGGAGTGCTTCTGGAGGTGCTTCTGGAAGTGCTTCTGGAGGTGCTTCTGGAAGTGCTTCTGGAGGCGGTTCTGGAGGCGGTTCGCCGCATGAGGTGCTACGCGCCATGGAACCGGAACTGGAGTCGGCGAAGAGGCTGCGCCAGGTAGCTCTGGAGATCATCGAGTCAGGTAAGAGCGTGCGGATGCGGGCCGGCAAGATAAACCTTGCATGGCTGGCCGGGACGGTGGGGCTTACCAGGCAGGTCTTCTACGAGGGGCGTGGCGGGCCAGAGCTGTCCCAGATTGCAGAGCTGCTGCTGGAGCATGTGCGATCTCAACCCTCCACCAAGGCCCATTCGCAGTACGACAAATCACTGGCCAGCTTACGAACCGAGATCCAGTTGCTCAGAACCCAGCTGCGAGATGCCGAGCGTGGCTTGCAGCGTGCGGCTTTCCGGGAAGAGATCATTCGGTCAGGGAAGATCCTCACGTTCTGACTGGGCCCTTGGCAGGCCCCGCTTCGCGGCTCTACAGCAGCTTCCGTCCAGCTTCATTTCCCTGTCTTTCTACCCAACGGTGCATCAGGCCAATGGCAAAGTACTACTTCGTCCGGAAATTCACGCTCACGCTGGGTGGCGAGCGGCAATTCCATCTCCTATCGCTGGCCACCGGGACATCCTTTAAGGCGCGGCTCGATCCGGAGCTAGTGTCGAAACCCATATTCCCCGGCATGACCTATCGCGCGTCCATCGCTAAGCGCGGTAGAGGGCTGGTCATTACCTACCTGTACCCCGCTCTTTGCGTGGAATACGACGAATGCAGGGCACTGGCGGGCTTCGTTGGTACACAGAAAGCGCTCCCCCAATACTCACCGCCGTCCGGACTCGCGAGCGTTTTGGAACAAGCTGCTTTGCTGGAACAGCGCAGTGTGCGGCAGCTGCTTGACCATGAGAGTCGGTTCATTCTTGGGAAGCACCTGAGCGATGCTCAGACGGCCCAGTTGCAGTTCGCATGGCAGGAATACATGGACTTCCAGGAGTCGGTGTCTGGAATCATGATTCAAGGATTCGATCAAGCCAGTGCGGAGCAGATGGTGATTTGTCTGCCACTAAACGCCTGCTTCCTCCTTATTCATCCCCCGCTGGCACTGCCGTTTCTTGAGACCAATGACGACTCAGTTCTGGATCATCCAGGCTTCGATCAGACGCCTGGATTGAGGAAGGCCTGGGCACTGCTAAGGCATCTGGAAGCCCAGTCAACGGCGGGGAACACCCTTGTTGAAGACGCTTCTGTTTATGGGTGTGGGGCTGACGTGGTTGGGGTAAATGCGGTTGAGGTAGATGGCGGTGGTGATGTTATCGGCAGCGTCATCGCGGGCTCGGATGAAGTGCTTGAGGCGGTTCGCGAGTGTGAGGGTCACGGCTGGGTTGTGGCGACGGAGGGCCACGTTCAGCTCAAGTCGAACCATATTCTGCAGAGCGCAGTTCGCCATCATCTGACCAGGATCTGCACGCCCTTTCACCCAACCTATAGCGAGCGTGAGATTGAACACGCCTTCAGCCGCTTGAGCGCGTTCACCCCGGACATGTTCGCTTTCGACATGCTCGACGAAGTGACCTTGGCACTGAATTCACGCGTACTGCTCGTTCGATATGACGATGTCAAAGCAGCCGTCGAATTCACCCAGCAGTACTGTGCGGTCTCGGAGCTTTTGACGAATACCGTGCCGACCTTGGTGACGATCGCGAAGGCCAGGTGCGCGGCCTATGAAAATGAGTTAGGTCATGCCCCTGTCCCGTTCTACGAAATTACAGATGGCGCGCATGCCCAAGCAATCGTCGTACATCAGTTCAATCAGTTGCCCTTGTTCGAGATTTTTCAGCTGCTGGCAGAGCTGGAGAATGTGGTGAATTTGGTTGCGCTGGTCGATGCGACCCTGCCGGCCAATGCAGCTGTTGATCAGATGTCTCGCTACTTCCCCACCGTGGATGTCCGCATTCGCCAGCAAGGTGCTTTGCCAATCCAGCAATGCCTTCGGAAACTCTCCGAGATCGAGGCACGGATCGATGCAGAGGACGTTCAGCGCATCGCGGTGATCTGTGATTGCCCTGAGATTGCCCACCTGCTGAACCGGCGGTACAGCTCAGTTCCAGCAGATACGAAAGTGCCTAAAAAGGGCGATCTGATTCGGCTCTCTCCACGTGGTCTTCGACGTAAGGATGACGCCCTGATTCGCATTGTGAACGTCAGGTCGAATGAGCTTTTTGTGGCTCAGTCACAGACGTATCGGATGATCAAAGCGGACGAGTTCGCGGGGTACTCATGGGATGCAGGATTTGCACTGAGCCCGAACGCAGCACTGGGGGTCGAGCTCCCTCCGGTACTGGTGTTCACCTCCGCTCAAGGCGGTGCTGGTGGGGAAAGGTCGGGGGCTGCCTTCGTCAGGAACCTGCAGGCGCAAGGAGTTCGCGTGATTGAGCACTGCGTGTATGAGATTGAGGGCTTTCCGAGGCTTGCGAGTCCTGGGACTTTGCAGCGGATTGTGCCGCTGGTTGAGTGATGCGTGATTGCGCCGTCCCTACCCGCCCGAAGCGTATCTGATTGATCGCCGTTATTTTCAGCGAAGAACGGATAATCCAGGCCCAGGAAATCAGCCATCCAAGCTTTCTAATTGCAGGGACTCCTCAAAGCCTGTGTACTCACGAATGTAAGTCAGTTGCTTACCGGCTCAAGAGCCTATTTGAGCCGGCACTCACCAGATTGAGATCCGGCCTGTACGGCGGGGTTGGCAATGGGCGATTGAAAGTAACCATGCCAGACCCTGTTCTGGCGCCGCGTTCATTTGCTTGGCACCTCTCGCTGTATGAGGCACTAAGCAGGTGGCAACTCAGCGGGCAACTCCCCTGCTCCCTCACGATCCGCCACGCTCACTACGCAGCGCTCGATGAACTCAAGCTCCTGGGTGAGTTCAATGGCGCGCTTTTCCAGCGCCTTCAACACGGCCTGGTGGTCTTTTTGCACCTCTTCCGGCGCTCTGGCGAGGCCTGCCAGCTTCCTGCGGCCCTTCTCGATTTTTTCGTTGACCTCAGCAAGGTATCTCTCACCGGACTGCTTCTTTTTGTCCGTGAAAAGCTGGCATTCCAGGAAACGGATGGCATCGTATATTTTCAAGACCTCACCACTGGTCTTGGAGTGCACGAAGTTCAGGCTGCCTTCATCAAAGGCGTGGTGCTCCTGATTTTGGCCGCCCCAGTTGACCAGGTCGTTCTTGATGAAATTGAAGTGCGACAGGTCGTAGTCGATGAACGGCTCCACCAGCTTGAAGGTGTGCTCCAGGCTTATCTGCAGGTACATACTCTTCTTGAGCTGGGACTTGTTGAAATTGGCAGTGACCTGTACGCCGTTCTCAATGCAGAACTCCAGCACCATGGACTCGAACCAGATCCGGCAATACAGCAACGCCTGTCGAACGTCGAAAACCGACAGCGCCACGTGCACCTTTTTCTGAAAACCGCCCGAGTGATCAATGACCACGATGCCTTTGTTCGTATAGCTGAGCACATGGTTTGCATGCTGGTCGGATTGAGGATGGCGATCAGCGATGATGCAGAAGCGCTCCCAGAAGAGGCGATCGTGGGTCGTCACCACCATCTGGATCCGGCGCAGGTAGTCATCATTGAAAAACAAGTCGATGATGTTGGATCGGTGATCCGTATCGATCGCGTTGACGACGTCATCAAAAACGATGAGCGGAAAATTGTTTTTCTCAGCCATCGCCAAGAGAATCGACAAGCCCAGCGCCCTCAGATGCCCTTCGCTGAGCACAGCAAACGCATCCAGCAGGGATCTGTCCACGTTGGTGATCTTGATCCGATAGCTCTCCGCAAGCTTTTCAAAGGCCAGCGTCTCTATCTGCTCATGGTCATCGTCGTGGTTATTGATCGCTCGGTAGTACTCGGCAGCCTTGGCTTCGATCCCTGTAATGCGCGCCTTTTCAAGCTCCAGCTTGTAGTCCATCAGGTCGCCGTAGAGCGTTCGGTATTCAGCCTCAAGATCCTTGAGCAACTGGTTGAAGTGGCTGTTATCCGCCGAGTCATTGAGCAAAGCCGTTCTCTGCCCTATCAGCGCAAGCATCCTGTCATTGGCGTCTGTGAACCCGGTTAGCGCCTGGGTTTTGAGGTCAAACTGTCGCTTCAGCGACTCATCGACCTGCTTGAGGTGTTCGATGAGCGCATCCAGACGAGCCGCTTGAACCTCCGCCTGATCAACCTCCCGTTGCTTGCGCTCGCAGGCACGCAGATAGGCCTCCATCTGGACTGTACTGTCAGCGCAGAGCGCGATGAAAGCATTGAGGACAGACCCCGCCACTGTCGAGCGGTCAGTCGCCGTATGGAACTCGATGAGCACCGCTTCCAATGCGTCCATCGCCATTGGGCAGGGTACATCGGCATAGGCATTGGCCTTCACGGAACTGATCCCGGTCGCGATCCTTGAAGCCCAGAGGACAACTTGAGCATCATTTTTCTGTTTGGATTGCTTCAGAGCCTCCAGAGCCCCGAGCACCTTGATCTGATCACGAGCCCTTTCAAACGGGTTCACCGTGACTTGGTCAAGGGGCGTCAAACAGGCGGGACAGGTCTTCTCAGACGGCTGTTCGGTGGCTTCCAAAGCCTCCAAGGCTTCAAAAACAGCGCGATAGTTAACGTCACTGGCCCTTTTCAGAAACAGTGTCTCGATCTGCGTTTTGCGGCTGAGCAACCGCTTGGCGATGGCAGACGTACGCGCAACATGCTTGATGGGAATGACCACCGGTGCTTTGGCGGCTCGCAGTCGCTCGGCCCCACGGATGTGCATGTCTATCGTCTTGCGAAGCCGCTTTGCCTTTGGACGAATTTCGAAATCCTGATCGGCCCGCAGCCCCAAGAGCTGACAGGTTTGCGAAATCGCAGCGTACAGATCTGCCCTGTGCTTGCTCCGCACTTGGCCAAGCTCTGTTCGAGCGCGTTCAAGGGTCGTCAGTGCCTCGGCCTGGTCGGCACGCATGAATGCCTTGAGCGTAAAACTGTCAGGGCGCACGAATCGGGAAATGACTTCCTGAAGCTCTTCCAGGCCGAACAGGGTCGCCAAGACATCGCTTTCGCCACTGCCAGTGTCCTTGGAGCCCAGGAGCGAAAACTCCTGAAGGCGATTGCGATCAATAAAGCAGCTTGACCAACTGATACTGGGCGCAATTTTGAGCTTATTCGTTCCCAGGAGAGCGAGCTGGGGCTTGGTTTCTCCTCGCGCAATGTACTGCTTGACCTTGGTCTTGCGCCTGGCGGCTTCCTTGATGTCCCCAGTGGTGCAAATTTCAATGGCTTCACAGAGCGATGATTTGCCGCCCCCATTGGGCGCGTAGAAAATGTTTTTCAGCTTACTGAATCGAATGAACGTGCCTTTGTCGTCAGCACCAAACTCGCCAAAGCCCCGGAAATTCCTGACGCGCAGGTAATCCAACGCCCCCAAGCCCGAGGGTGGTATCCGATCCAGCTCAGGCCTTTTATCGAGCACTTTCTTGAAGCGAGCAGCGACACGCTGGTAGTTGCGACCCAGCAATTGATCCGACGCCGTGGTGATGTGTGACTTGATGTGGTCGGAGTAGCGGCCCTTGCTTTGGTTGGCCTGGTACATACACCAAAGAAGCACCAGGTACGCATCAGTACGCCCCTCAAGGTTCTGCCTGGCAAAACTTAAAAGGTACTGACTCATTGCGCCTCCTCCCTGGTACGCATCAGCGTAACCGGACTGGCATCAGGAAGCCATTACCGAGCGTTGTGAATGGGCCGCAGTTCGGAAAAACTTGGGCAGTCTTGTACAACATGGGGATGCACCCAACCTGACTCGCAGCCCCAGTTACAAAGATATTGATCCCATAGCCTGATCCCAAACCCGGTTTGACGCCCGGTATACTCAAGACAAATAGTGCTCCATCTAAACGCCGTTCAAGCCTCCAGCACCCATTTTTGATAATATCGAGGAAGCACCATGCCAGTTGACGGGCCTCTACCTGGGACGGGTGATCAGCACGACATCAATGCCGATGCAACACGTTGCCTGATGGCTCGACATCCCAAGAATTGGCGAGTGCAAAGCCTGGAAGGGACTGACGACTATGGCTATGACTTCCAAGTGCAGACCACGCCGAATCAACAAGCGACGGATATTTTCCGTATCCAGCTTAAGGGCACCCGCTCTCCGAACCTGACGGCGGATGGCGAATACATTTCGGTGTCTCTGAAAGCCACCACTGTCCGCTATTACGCCCGAGCCGTAGAACCGGTACTTCTGGTGATCTGCGACCTATCGGTGAACGAAGATCCTGTCGACTGCCCCCTTTACTATGTTTGGCTCAGGGATGAGCTGAATCGCATCTCGGTCGACGATCTGTCCGCTGAACGCAAATCCGTCACCCTTCGTGCGCCCACAAAGAACGTACTAAAAATAGCTACGGATCTCTCGGAGGATATTCGCCACCAGAACGAACTGTCTCGCATGGGGCATATCCTGAGTGAGCGCGCAGAGCAAACACACCCAGGGATGCAAGCAGATGACCGCTTAACCCTGGTTCAGGGCGTGGTAAAAGGCGTGGCTGCACGAGGCTCCGCACTGATGAACGCCTTGGCAGGCCCAACGGAAGACTACTGGGTCAACCCAGCTCGCGGCACGCTTGCCTGGAACTTGACTCAGGCCAAGGCAGATCTACAGGTCACCGCGCTGGATCGAGCGAAGATCCAGCTCGATGAGGCAGAGCCAAAACTCGAAGGGTCGGCCACCCTTGAGCTCGCAGAATATTGGCGCCTACGTGGCAACTGGCAGGTTCAAACGGGAGATAACAAAGCGGCAGTCTCTTCCTACCAGAGCGCGTACGAGGTAACGCCGCTCCCCAAGTTCCGAGCAGCCCAGGTGGAAGCGGAGATCCGCATCCGATTCGAGAACGATAGCGACTCACTTGCAGAGCTACATGATTTACTGGAGGGTGAAGATCCAGCCATCATTGCCATTCGCTCCCGGCTGCATGCCGTGCAAGGGCATTACGAGTTGGCCGTTGAGCAGGCGAATTTGCTTGCGGAACCTCAACGGTCTTTCGCCAGAGCGTTTGCACATTGGCTGTCTGAAGAACCGGCAAATGCCCTGACGGACTGCGAGGCGGGCCTTGAAGCCTGTGACGCGTCCGATGACATTCGTGAACTGTTGCTGTTGCTTAGGGCCCGAGCCAAATTTTCCCTCGCAGTGGCCACCGCCACTACGCCGCGACGTGAATCTATACCACCCGCAGGTCTTCCGGGTGTAGACCTTCAAAAGCTTGAGGAAGCTTGGGTTGCGATTAACGATGCTGTCCTGTCCATAAAGGCATCTGGCTGGGGCTCCAACATAGAGCAGCTCGTCGACATCTGGGGGGCCACAGCGTCGGCCCTTGGCAAGGCAGAGTCGATACTTGCAGACCTAAAGGATGCAGCGCAGAAGCGCCCGGACTTGCCCCATATCCATGAGGTCTTACGGGGTATTGCGGGTCAATTGGCGGACTTCACCCTCGCATTGTCGGCAAATGATCAGTTGCCCGACTCACCTGACAAGCAGCTCTGGGGCACGCTTCTGCTCTATGAAACCCGTAAATTTCGGGCGTGCTATCAAGGCTTTGGCGCATACGTCGGTGACGTGGATCGCAGCCACCCCTTGTTTGGGTCAGCTATCACCGCAGCGTCTATTTCGGCGCACAAATCAGTTCAGACCGGCCTCGTGAACCAGTGGATGGGGCTGCTCGAAGCAGATCCTGCTCTGGCCCCCGAAGCCGCCCTCGCACAATTTTATCTCCAGTTGGAGATGAGCAGGTTGGCCAAGGATGAGGCGTTGAGGACGCTGCAGGCCAGGTATGAAGAACTGGATCGGCCCGTCAGTATTGCACTCACCCTCATCCACGAGCTTGACCCTACCGACCCGCAGAGCGCGCAGGAGTGTGTTCGACTCTCCGAAAGGATCACTGAGCACTCTGTCCTCTCGCCTGCGGTGGCTGCGCGGCTTGGGTTGGCCTTGGTGACCTTGAAAGATTGGCAAGGCATCGTAGAGCTGTGTCAAAGCAATCTAGTCCGCGTTGAGCCTGGTGATCGAATGGGGGCCTTCGAGGCATTGGCACTTGATCACCTGGGCGAAACGGAAAAGGCCCGCGATCGGTTGTTGAAAATTGTAGCCACAGGATCTGACGATCCACTGGCACTGAACACCTATGCGACGATTGCCACGCGTTGCGGTTACGTCGATGACGCCGTGGAGGCAGCGGAAAGAGCGCTCGAAACTGCGAGATCCAAAGGGGAACAATTGGAGTTCGTTAAGTTACTGTTCTTCCTCATTCAGTTTTCCGACCCAACGAGCGAACGGCTACTGGAGCTGGCCCTGCGAGCTGGCGAACTGGTGGATCAAAGTGTAGAGAGCCAGGAAGGCACCTACTTGATGATGCACCTGAGCGGCACTCTGGGTGGACGCAGTGACATCGACCTTGCCAGGGATCGACAGCAGTTCAGCAAACGCGCTGATGCATTCTTCAGGAATTTCCCGAATTCCCGGATGCTCTGGAGAGGCGAAATCCGAGAGGGCGCCTCTGGCACAGAGTTGGTGGAAAGCCTGAAAGCACTGGCTGGAATGACGCCCGACAGAGAGGCCTTCCAGAAGCGGCTAGAGCGCTCCCTACAGCAGGGATTGAATACTGTTCCTTTCTCGTGGCGCCCACGACTGGTGCTGTCTCACGTTTGCGATATCGTGCACCTGTGGGAAATTGCCAAGGTATCCAGCCGGGATGATCGCCAGTATCACTTGGCAATGGTCAACGATACAGGTTGGCAGCCGACCGGTGCCGATGACCTGCGCAAGCGAGTGCCTTTGCTGGATTGGACAGCACTATTAGTCCTTAACGACTTGGGGCTGATCGACGCCGTCATCACTTTCTTCGGTCAAATTGCGGTGGCCAAGGCCACGATGGAGGAGCTTGCCGAGTTCACGAACCCCGTGTTTGGAAGCCCAAAGCGAAGCAAATGCTTGGAGCTACAGAACGCTTTGAAACCCCATCTCGCCTCGATCCTTCAGCCCTCCCCTCCAGAGGTGGCAAGCGAGGCATCGCCCGCCAGAGTCATTGGGCGCAGCAACAGTGAAATCGTGGAAATACTTGGCAAAGAGCCGGAACGGTACCGGCTATATTCTGATGACGAATCGCTGCGGATATTTTGTGCTGCAGGTTCCGAGGTCGACGGTTTCTGCACCCTTGATGTCCTGGCCGCAATGACAGAGGTTGGTCAGCTCTCCCCTATTGAAAAAGCCGGCAAAATTGCGCAACTGTGCGAATGGCGGGTCGGGGTAATCGTACAGCTATCCGAAATTGTGCGGCTGCTTCCCCCGGCTGCCTTTACTGCACGAACCGTACGTCAAGCCGTAGAAATCCTCGACGCTGAACCTAGGCTCATATCAGTGATCTCGGCGCTCTGGGATTACCGGTCGCCCTTTGAAAAGGCGCTGGGGCATGCAGCATCGGTGCTACGTATCCTGGTGGATCAGGCTTTGCTCCCTGAGATTGGGCTGGCGGCGCTGATGCGACAGTGGTATGTCAAAGCAGCCATGAAAAGTGACGCCCCTGATCAGGCCCTTGAGACCATTGTCATTTTGATCATCGCCGCCGCACTCATGGGTCATTTGCCGAAGGCTTGCGCCAAACAACTCTGGGCGGTCTACATGCTGTTGGTGGAGTCTCACTATGGCGATCAAATGGATGAAGGTCTTGAGAAAGTGGCTATCCGGTTGCTAGGTACGAGATGTGCTCAGTTGGAATCCGTAGAGGCCGGAGAAGGACTACGAATCTTTACCGCGCTCAATGAGAGCCTTACGAAGGATACGATTGACCAGTCCGAGTTCGCCAACGCTTACACCACAGAACGAATAGCGGCACAACGTCCCCAATTCAGACGATAACTGCGGGGCCGCAAGGGCTGGAGGCATGCCCCGATGCGGCTTCGCTGTGGCCAAGGCTAGCGGCGCCATATCTCGTCGGCGGGCCTGCGACACGATCACAAGAAAGTATTGCGGACTGTGGCCCTCAATTGCGCCGCCTCCATCTGTCATATAGCCATTCAAGTAGCTCAAGACATTTGGTGAGTCGGCCCCTATTCACTCGTCATCAGAATCACTGCTGTGCCAGTCGTCTTCTTGGAAATAGGCATCAATGATGCCTACCTGCGAAGAGGGCTACATCGGTGGATTTGATTTTGCTAGATTCGCCATTCCAGCGCTCACATCGAGCCAATACCATCACCATTGACGTGTAAGGAGTAGCAATTGTCGAAGGAAATTTTCATCAGTCACGCTGTAAAGGACAAAGCCCTTGCGGACGCTTTCGTGGATTTGATGGTCACGGCGATGGGCATTAGCGCAGACGATATCTTCTGCTCTTCACTGGAAGGTATGGGCATCCCGAGTGGTGCCAACTTCGTCGACCATATCAAAGCGGCCATTCAGTCACCGAAAGCTGTACTGGCCCTTATTACTCCCAATTACCTCGCTTCCCAGTTTTGCCTCTGCGAGCTGGGCGCGACTTGGGCGATGTCCCACAACCTATTCCCTCTGCTGGTGCAGCCGCTGACCTTTGAAGATGTCAGAGGTGTGCTCACCGGCGTGCAGCTCACTGAAATCAATAGCTCGACGCGACTCTCCGAGTTTCGAGACCAGCTCGATTCGACGCTTGGGCTCAAGGGAAAGAACACTTCACGATGGGAAATCAAGCGCGATGCATTTCTCAAAAGCCTTCCGAAGATTCTCAAGAAGCTGCCCAGCCATGAACAGGTGTCCCCCGCCGCTCATGCGAAAGTCGTGAGTGAGCTGGATGACGCCAGGCAGTACATGGCCGACCAGGAGGAGGAGCTGGAGAAGAAAAACGATCTGATTGCCAAACTTGAGAAAGCCAAAGACAAGAACGAAGTGGCTGCGATCAAGCGGGCGCATTCGGGTGAAGCGGATCAGCTTGACCAACTCGAAATTGAGTTTGGCACCCAGCTGGAAAACCTGCCCAGGCACGTGTCTTACGTGGCCTGCAAAGAAATCGGACTTCATCAGAGTGTGAAAGCCGATAGCTTCAAAGACGCGGATTTGGCTGATGGCCTGGAGAGAGCAGCAGGGCAGAAATTCATCGAGATTGATGACAGAGGCTTCTGCACGTTGAACACCTCGCATCCACTGGTCAAAAAGATGTCTAAGCCCCTTCGTGCGCTGAAAAGCTTTATCGACACAGCGTCGAGCGAGCTCCATGATGATTTCGAAGCAGAGCACGAGACGATGTTGGCACTCGACAACAGCGACTACTGGGCAATCCGCCTCGACAGCCGACTCCAAAAAATGTCCTTCTAAACCATCACGCCGGCGCCCGCGTTCGTGGTGCTACGCCACATGAGCGCAGCCTGGGCTTAGCCTACTACACCAGCTCTGAGCACGGAGCTGGGTAACTCCGAGCTTGAAGATTTAGGAAGTGATCATGCACAACATCATGCGGTAGGCATTCATGGAATGCTGGGTTTGCACTGAGTCCTAATGAGGCAGTCGGGGCTTCACTCCCTCCGGTATTGGTATTCATCTCCACTAAGCGCAGGCTTGATGAATCAATAAAGGGGCCAGCGCTTGTCAGGAACTTACAAGCTCAGGGGGTACGTGTGATTGAGCACTGCGTATACGAGATTGAGAGCTCGCCGAAAATAGGGAGCCCCGCCACGCTGCAGTGGATCGTGCCGCTGGTTGAGTAATTATTTCCAGCAGATTTTAAATACAAAGCTCTCCGCTCATGCTCACTGGGTGAAAAGCCATGAAGATGATTTTAAGTCAGTATTGTTTTTTTGAAATATAGGGCGAAGCGATTAAACCCAGTTTCAAAAACCAACCGTATATCCCATCCATCCCCAGTAGCACAAGGCTCTGATCGATATCTGGACGGCACGCCGTTTGCGGAGACATTTTTAAGATCCAGGCAAGCCTGTTCAATCGCTTCATCTGAAAGATCTGTGCAGAAAACGGCGTCTGAAATCTTTAGCGGAAGCTGGTATATCGAACTCATTTCAATGATAAGATTTGTTCTTCTAGCTCGGTGATGCATCTCTCGCAGACCAGACTCCGAAGGCATTTTATGTATAGGAAAATAATCATCATGGAAGCTATCTCCCTTAAAATCCGTCCAACAGCCCAGCAGGCCAACTGGCGCCCATCCACCAATAAGTTTTTTCATCAGGCTTTCGTACTGCTTCAGATTTTCAACTATGGAGTCCGTCCAATATAAAGACGTAAGCCTTTGGCCTTGCTGTTTTATCTCTGACACATCGCCTTTAAGATTGTAGTTTAGAGTCCAAGATATTGGCAGCTCATCGCGCCCTCTAAGCCAGCATGCGAATCCATATCGATTTCCAGACTCGATGTTATCGCCGGTATCTATCGCAACGACTCCATGACCATAGACCTTCACCCTTTCATCTGCTAGCTCACCTGTTTTTGGGCAAATAGCAGTTATAGCACCGTAAAATTCGCCTAAGCTGACTTTGTTTCTGATGTTAGGTTTAAGATCCCACCGGGGATACCAATTTTTTGCTATGCATTCGATGGTTTTCTGGTCACCTGGTTTTGGCTTTAATTTCGGAGGATGGACAAGTTGTACCGTAAGAATTTCCGTTGCTGCGGTCAATCCCGCTTTAACAAAAGGTGCTGAGGGTGTCGGAGTGGTCAAAATAGACGGAAAGTAAAATGGCTTGTGAAACTTCTTTATTGATTCAGAATTCCTTACATCGGCTTCGATTTTAGGGGTATTCTTTTCAATATCCGGGTAGTATTTCCAGACAATCTCCTCATATTCTAAATGAGTGATCGATGGTAACAGTTTGCTGATGATCGGGGATTTCGACGCAACACTATTGGCTGTTTCTCGCACATATTTGTAGGCAATAAGAGCGTCGGCTGTAAACGCTTCCTCATGCTCGTCAATCAAGCGCCCGCAGTTAGTGCAGCACCAAATGCCATTGGAAAAATTGCTGAGCGCAGCATCATCAAGCTCTGATGGGCGGGGACAATTTGTTTTGGATGCGCCGTAGATATGGGCTGCTACACCAATACCGCCAGGCCGTTTCTCCGCTGTGAGGACGCCTTTTTTCTTTGCAGTTACCGCCATTGCGGTTTCTTGCAGACATCTCGGCATGCTGCATCGATTTCCAGCGGCAGCAGCTAACGCTCTCCTGACACCGATCTTGAAATCCGCCCGACATTTTTCAGTTGATTGATTATGTTCTTCTGCCACACTGATCCTTGGCTAATGAAAAATGACTTTAATCCGAAGACAGGGCGAGGCCCCGTCCGCCCAATCATTTGGTTTTACCACTTCTGGGGGGCAATCTGCCATTGCTCCGGAAGTGAACGTAATCACCCCAACTCCTTAGGCACATCCATGGTGCACTCTTTTAGGGTCTCAGAATGTCTGTCGTTGGCCGATAGCTGTCCTCCGCGAAGGGTGGCTATAGGTCGTAGCTGCCGGTGATGGCCGCACAGCGGGGTGCCAAAATCCGACGCAAATGATTGGTCAGGTCGAACAGAAAGGGACAAGTCCGTGCGATTACCCAGGTGGCCAGCATCATCAATTTTTGGCGAACTCGGTGCCGGCACCTGGGTCTGGTAGAAGCTTCCTTTCCGAGGAATCAACACTGGTCAGGGGCTCATAAACGTAGTGGATACGTCGTGCACCATGGTGCACCGTGACGATCTGGCGGGATTGCCAGTGCTTGCGGGGTTCGGGATGAACGGAGGACTACACGACTACACGCTTTCGGGCGTTTCTGGCCAATAAGGGTTCGATTCCCTCTACCCGCTCCACTCAAATTCGCGTTTCGCGTCAGGTTGGTTTTTGACGAGGGATGCATAAAGAACCGGTCCTTTGAGGCCGGTTTTTTTATGGCTGCGATTTGCGGTAGCCGCCATTCTTTTCGGACATACCTGTACAAATCAATATTTTTGTACAACTATCATTGCAACGCGCTGAGGCACGATCAAGGAGCCGAGCAATGACACGTCTACTGGTTTCAGTGTTGCTGATGTTGAGCTTGAGCAGTTGCGCCAACGTGGGCGTCGAGCACTACGCTGACCAGCAACCACAACTGGACCTGGAGCGATTCTTCAGCAAGCCCGTCAAGGCCTGGGGGATTTTCCAGAAGCGTTCGGGCGAAGTGGCCAAGCGCTTTGAAGTGAACATCGCCAGCCGACGCGAGGGTAATGCGTTGATTCTCGACGAACGCTTCCTGTACAGCGATGGCACACGCCAACAACGGGTGTGGACGCTGACACCCGATGGCCCTGGACGTTGGCGCGGTCGGGCGGGTGATGTGGTCGGCGAGGCCATCGGCGAGGTGGCGGGTAACGCATTGCGTTGGCGCTACCGACTCAACCTGCCGGTAGACGGTTCGGTCTACGAGGTGAGCTTTGACGACTGGATGTACCTGATGGACGAAGACACCTTGATCAACCGCTCCAGCATGACCAAGTTCGGCGTCGAATGGGGTCAGGTCACGTTGTTCTTTCGTCGCCAGTGAATGACCTGCAACGGAGGTGAATCATGAATCTGCACATGCTGACTGAATTGGCGGTAAAAGGAGAAATTCGCGAGCTGCAGCTGCTGTCGCTGGAGGGTGGATTCTATATCGCGCGTGTCAGGCTGGATCATGTCGAAATGACGTTGCTGGGCGATGACAACCAGCCGCTGCGCATCCGCTCCACCACGCACTTACGCGACTTGCTGCAACGGGTTCCGCCGTTTCCGTGTGTGCTTGTGCAGCAGTGCGTGCACGATGAAATGTGCGGAGCCCGGGAAGGGCCCATTGGCGCAATGCGGATTCCGTTTACGCTGGATTCGTCATTTTAAGGCTCAGCCTGTTCGGATCCCCTCCCCACTCCGCGCAACCACCGGCAAACGTACCTTAAAGAGGTAAATCCAAGGCGCACAACCCAGACGACTCTGATGGTTGTGTAGGCAATGCCGCACCGTCGAGACAGCTGATATGGCTGTCCGACGGTGACAATGAAGCGTTTCATCGCGCCATTGGCTATGTGGCTAAAGCCCGAGGAATGACAAAGGCTACCGTTGATGCGCGCATGGGTCGTGAGAGCCTCTAGAAGGCCTTTGCTCCCGGGGCAAAACCTCGCGTTGAAACCGTACTGGAAGTACTCCACTCCCTGGGTATTGATCTATTCGCCCGAGCTGGACACATTGCCCATCACTCAATCATTTGAGTGTCCCCCGCTGCACCCCCCACGCCAACGGCAACGTCACCAACAACACCCCCGCCAATACCATCACCGCCACCGGCACGCCCAGCGCATCCCCTACCCCGCCAAACACCATTGGGGCCAGCGCCCCGCCACCAATCGTGCCGGTATAGAACATCGCAAAGGCCTGCTCCCGCTTCCCCGCGCCCGCCAGGTCGGGCACGGCGCCGTACAACACCGAAGACGTGCCATTGAGCACCAGGCCTAGCAACGGCAGCATCACCATCAACGCGGTGAGTGGCATATACACGGCGGCGACGATCAGCAAGGCCGTGCTGCTTTCCGTCAACCACACCGTCCTCATCATGCCGATTCGCGCGCCCAGGTAGCCGCACACTAATTTGCCGAAAGCGCCACCGATAAACAGCAGCGTCAGGGCCAGGCCAATACCGGCGGTGCCAGCCCCCTTGGCTTGCAGCAGAAACGGCAGGAAGGTCAGAAACCCCATGCGCACAGCGCTGTCGAGGGTGCCGGTGAGGATCAGTGCACGAAGGCCGGTGACGGAGCCGGTGCCTGTAGCCGACTTGGTTTTTTTGGGCATCGCAACGGCGTGCGACTGGCTGGGAATCAACCACCACAACAGCCCCGCGGCTGCCAGACCCAGCAACCCCAGAAGCGTGGCACTGGCGCGCCAACTGATGACCGTGAGCAACAGGCCGACCAGCCCAGGGACCAGGGTCTTGCCAATGTCGCCGGAGAAGTTGTACTGGGACAAGGCCTGCTTGATGCCACCACCGTCTTCGTAGGCATCGCTGATCATCGAGGACGCCAGTGGGTGTTGGGCACTGGCGCCCAACCCGCCCAGCAGCAGCGCCAGCAATAACATCACCAGCCCAGTGGCTTGGCCCACCACAAGATAAGCCGCACCGGCGAGCGCGGTTCCGCCTACCAGCATCGGTACACGGCCCCAGTGTTTTGCGGCGCGACTGGCCATGAGCTGGAACACCGCCATCATCCCCGAATAGGCCCCGCGCAACAGTCCAACCTGGGCGTAGGACAGGGCGAATTGCGTCTGCCAGATCGGCAGCAGCACGTAGATAACGTCGGTCAGGCCATCATGCACGGCATGGGCGCTACAGCCGGCGATCAGCGTACGGCGGCGGGTTGATGATGCGGGTGCGGGCACGGCGACGGTGTCGTTCATGGTGTCGGGATCAATTCAGGTTTAAGGGGCTTCCAGCCAGTCAGCGCGATCAGCAAGGTCAGTACCTGGAAGGCGATAATCAGCGCCACGCACCCGGCCCAGCCCCAGCGCTCCCAGATCAACGCCGGGGCAATCGCACCGCAACTGCCGCCCAGGTAATAACAGGTGAGGTACACGCCCACGGCGCCGGCTTTGTCATCGCCGGCGCTGGCGGTGGTGAAGGCGTTGGCCGCCGCCTGGGCGAGGAACACGCCGGTGGAACTGAGGGCCAGGCCCACCACGATGCACCACAACGCGGGCACCAGCGTCAGTGCTGAGCCGCTGATACCCAGCACCGCAGCAACGCTCAACAGTTCGGCGTGCGGCCGCGACTTACTGAGGCGACCGGCAATGGGAATCACGATCAGCGCCAACAGGAACACCATATAAAGCGTACCCAACGCCGCTGGCCCCAGGCTGAACGGCGGTAATCCGAGGTACAAACCTGCGTAGGTAAACGCCGCGACCTGGGAGAACAGCACGCAAAAACCCACAGCGTAGGCAGCCAGCAAGGGCTTGCGAAAAACAGCCGGGGACAAAGACCGAATCTTCGCCGGACGCACGCGACTGACAGGCAACAGGAACTGGATAAACCCGGCCACCATCAGGCTCATCACCGCCAGCCATTCAAAGGCTTCGCGCCAGCCAACGTATTCGGTCATCACCCCCGTGACAAAGCGCCCGGCAAACCCACCCAGTACCGTGCCCGCCACGTACAGGCTGGTGACTTCCGTCACCGTGCCGCCGCTCCAGCGGTCGCCGATGTACGCCACGCTGGTGGCAAACACCACCGGGATCACCATTCCTTCAACGAACCGCCACACCAGCACTTCGGCAAAGCTCTCGGCATAGGCGGTCATCAGCGCCGGCACCGCCAGCAACAAGGCTGCCACGCTGATCACCGTGCGCTGCTCGAAGCGTCCGGTCAGCCGGCTGACAAACGGCGCAGTGATCGCCACGGCCAGCGTCGTCACAGTGATACTCCACCCCGCCGCCTTGGGGCTGATGTGAAACTGCGCGGCAAAGACCTGGAGAATGCTTTGGGTGGCATACAGGTTGAGGAACGCCGCGCAGCCGCACAGGAACAGGGCAAGACGGGCACAATGCAGGCGCGGTTTCATGAAACCTCTCGTTTTATTTTGTGAGGTCTTTATAGAATGGCCGCAGGGTCTTAAACCAATACCGATTTCGGACCGATC
>Ga0308164_10000623_pt1 | contig 52698 bp, 38 predicted proteins | sample PhyTR2_FD_201031 | JGI IMG/M metagenome (GOLD analysis project Ga0308164, IMG submission 201031) | Phyllosphere microbial communities from UC Gill Tract Community Farm, Albany, California, United States - DLSLT.R2 | ecosystem: Host-associated > Plants > Phyllosphere > Unclassified | place: USA...
GGTGGGCAAGCTGTTCTCGGCGGCGCTGACCGGGCAGACCACGGCGGATCAGGCCTTGGTGGCTGCGCAATCGAGCACCGAGCGGGACATGAAGCGCGCCGGGTATCCGAAGTAAGGCTCACCACCATGGCGGCCGGCCGAATCCGGTCCGTGTAGGAGCTGGCGCAAGCCTGCGAGCTGTTGACGTTGAAAAGCTCGCAGGCTTGCGCCAGCTCCTACACGGGCCGGGTACATCCACCGCCACCTGCTTCGCTGCTGATTCAGCATCAGGTAAATAACCATGAACATCCATACCGCCAAGGCGCAGCTGCAGGTGCCCGAAACCGACAGCAAACGCCGCTTGATCAACCCCGGCTGGTTTCTCGTCAGCCCCTCGGTACTGCTGCTGTTGCTCTGGATGATCGTGCCCCTGGGCATGACCGTCTATTTCTCGCTGATTCGCTACAACCTGCTCAACCCCGGTGAAAACCAATTCGTGGGGCTGGAGAACTTCACCTACTTCGTCACCGACTCGGGTTTCCTGCCTGGCGCGCTGAACACCCTGTTGCTGGTGGGCAGCGTGCTGCTGATCAGCGTGGTGTTCGGCGTGCTGATCTCGGCGCTGCTGGAGGCCAGCGATTTCTTCGGCCGCGGTATCGTGCGGGTGCTGCTGATTTCGCCGTTCTTCATCATGCCCACGGTCGGTGCGCTGGTGTTCAAGAACCTGATCTTCCACCCGGTGTCGGGCATTCTCGCGGCGCTGTTCAAGGCTGTGGGGCTGCAGCCGATCGACTGGCTGGCCAATTACCCGCTGCTGTCGATCATCATTATCGTCTCTTGGCAATGGCTGCCGTTCGCCATCCTGATACTGATGACCGCCATGCAGTCCCTCGATCAGGAGCAGAAGGAGGCCGCGCGCCTGGACGGTGCTGGCCCGGTGGCGATCTTCTGGCACCTGACCCTGCCCCACCTGGCCCGGCCCATCGCCGTGGTGGTGATGATCGAGACCATCTTCCTGCTGTCGGTGTTCGCCGAGATCTTCACCACCACCAACGGCGGCCCCGGTTTCGCCTCCACCAACCTCGCCTACCTGATCTACAACCAGGCGCTGGTGCAGTTCGACGTGGGCATGGCTTCGGCCGGTGGCCTGATCGCCGTGGTGATCGCCAACATCGCCGCCATCGTGCTTGTGCGCATGATTGGCAAGAACCTGACCGACAAGGCCTGAGGAGACCCGCCATGACGACGCCCAATACCGGCCTCGTACTTAGTCACCTGGTGGCACGGGCAATGCCCGCGAGCTGCGCAGCGGCTGAAGGCCCCATCGCGGGCATCGCCCGCTCCAACAGGGCAAGTCGCAGGAGAATGCCATGACGCTCAAACAATCGCGGCGCCTGCAAAGCGTGCTGCTCGGCACCCTGGCCTGGGCCATCGCGCTGCTGCTGTTCTTCCCGATCTTCTGGATGATCCTCACCAGCTTCAAGACCGAGATCGACGCCTTCGCCACGCCGCCACAGTTCATCTTCATGCCGACCCTGGAGAACTACCTGCACATCCAGGAACGCAGCGACTACTTCCACTTCGCCTGGAACTCGGTGCTGATTTCCTTCACCGCCACGGCGCTGTGCATGCTGATCGCGGTGCCGGCGGCCTACTCCATGGCGTTTTATGAAACCAAGCGCACCAAGCAGACCCTGCTGTGGATGCTCTCCACCAAGATGCTGCCGCCCGTCGGCGTGCTGATGCCCATCTACTTGCTGGCCAAGGGCAGCGGGCTGCTGGATTCACGCACGGCGCTGATCGTCATCTACACGCTGATCAACCTGCCGATCGTGGTGTGGATGGTGTACACCTACTTCAAGGACATCCCCAAGGACATCCTCGAAGCGGCGCGCCTCGACGGCGCCACGCTGTGGCAGGAAATGGTTCGTGTGCTGCTACCGATCAGCAAGGGCGGGCTGGCCTCGACCATGCTGCTGTCGCTGATCCTGTGCTGGAACGAAGCGTTCTGGTCGCTCAACCTCACCAGTTCCCAGGCGGCGCCGCTGACGGCGTTGATCGCCTCCTATTCCAGCCCCGAAGGGCTGTTCTGGGCCAAGTTGTCGGCGGTGTCGACCCTGGCCTGTGCGCCCATCCTGATTTTCGGCTGGATCAGCCAGAAGCAGTTGGTGCGTGGCTTGTCCTTCGGCGCGGTGAAATAGCGGATGGCCTCAAAAGCTCGCAGCCAAGCGGATAGCCGCCCGGGCCGCTCGTACCCCGACCGTGTTTTCAACGCTACATCCTGATCGGAATGAGGACGGGGTAGGAGCTGGCGAAAGCCTGCGCGCTCTTCGAACTGACAACGACAATAACCGGAGCCAGACCATGGCCACTCTGAAAATCAAAAACCTGAAAAAGGGCTTCGAAGGCCTGCAGATCATCAAGGGCGTCGACCTGGAAGTGCGCGACCGCGAGTTCGTGGTGTTCGTCGGCCCCTCGGGCTGCGGCAAGTCCACCCTGCTGCGGCTGATTGCCGGGCTGGAAGACGTCACCAGCGGCACCATAGAGCTCGATGGCCGCGACATCACCGAAGTCACCCCGGCCAAGCGCGACCTGGCCATGGTGTTCCAGTCCTACGCCCTGTACCCGCACATGACGGTGCGCCAGAACATGGCGTTCGCCCTCAACCTGGCGGGCCAGGACAAGGCCGAGGTAACCCGCAAGGTCGACGACGCCGCGCGCATCCTGGAACTGGGCCCGCTGCTGGAGCGCAAGCCCAAGCAGTTGTCGGGCGGCCAGCGCCAGCGTGTGGCGATCGGCCGCGCCATCGTGCGCAACCCGAAGATCTTCCTGTTCGACGAACCGCTGTCCAACCTCGACGCCGCCCTGCGCGTGCAGATGCGCCTGGAACTGTCGCGCCTGCACAAGGAGCTGCAGGCCACCATGATCTACGTGACCCACGACCAGGTCGAAGCCATGACCCTGGCCGACAAGGTGGTGGTGCTCAACGCCGGGCAGATCGAGCAGATCGGCTCGCCATTGGAGCTGTACCACAACCCGGCCAACCTGTTCGTGGCGGGCTTTCTCGGCACGCCGAAAATGGGCTTCCTCAAGGGCAAGGTCACCCGCGCCGACAGCCAGGGCTGCGAGTTGGAGCTGGCCGCCGGCACGCGTATCAGCCTGCCGCGGGCCAGTTCGAGCCTGAGCGTGGGCAGTGAAGTGACCCTGGGCATCCGCCCTGAGCACCTGGAACTGGCGCAAGCCGGGCAATGCCAGCTGAACGTGATCGCCGATGTCAGCGAACGCCTGGGCAGCGACACCTTCTGCCATGTGCTCACCGATTCCGGCGAGCCGCTGACCCTACGTATTCGCGGTGACATGAGCACGCCCTACGGCGAACGCCTGTCGCTGTACCTCAATGCCGAGCATTGCCACCTGTTCGATGCCCAAGGCGTCGCCGTGGCCAACGCCCTGCGCGCCGCGGCCTGAAGTCGAGAACTGCCATGAAACTCAATCTGAAGAACCTTGGCGCCTTGCCCGAGCGGGTGCAGCGCCCGAATTACCAGGCTGCGGCCACCACCCAGGGCATCGTCCATATCGGCGTGGGCGGCTTTCACCGCGCGCACCAGGCCTTCTACACCGACCGCCTGATGAACCAGGGCGAGGGGCTGGACTGGGCCATCTGCGGTGCCGGCCTGCGCGCCGAAGACCGCAAGGCCCACGACGATCTCGCCGGCCAGGATTTCCTCTTCACCCTGGTGGAGCTGGCCGACACCCCGGACACCGAAGTGCGGGTGATCGCTGCCATCAGCGACATGCTGCTGGCCGAAGACAGCCCTGCGGCCTTGATCGCCAAGCTCGCCGACCCGGCCATTCGCATCGTCTCGCTGACGATCACCGAGGGCGCCTATTGCATCGACGACAGCACCGGCGAGTTCATGGCCCATCTGCCGTTGATCCAGCATGACCTCGCCCACCCGGATTCGCCCAAGACCGTATTCGGTTTCCTTTGCGCGGCGCTGGCCAAGCGCCGCGCCGCTGGCATCAAGCCGTTCACGGTGATGTCCTGCGATAACCTGCCCCACAACGGCGCCGTGGCGCGCAAGGCGTTGCTGGCCTTCGCCGGCCTGGGCAGCGACCGCAGCCTGCATGACTGGATTGCCAGCGAGGTCAGCTTTCCCAACGCCATGGTCGACCGCATCACGCCCATGACCAGCACCGCCCACCGCCTGGCCCTGCACGACCAGCACGGCATCGACGATGCCTGGCCGGTGGTGTGCGAGCCCTTTGTGCAGTGGGTGCTGGAAGACAAGTTCGGCGATGGCCGCCCGGCCTGGGAAAAGGTCGGCGTGCAGTTCACCGACGATGTCACGCCCTACGAGGCGATGAAGATCAAGCTGCTCAACGGCAGCCACCTGGCCCTGACCTATCTCGGCACCCTGGCGGGCTACGAGTTCGTGCACGAGACCATGAACGACCCGCTGATCGTCCAATACATAGAGCAGTACATGGACATCGACGTGACGCCGCAACTGGCGCCGGTACCCGGCATCGACCTGACCCTCTATAAAAAGACCTTGGTCGAGCGCTTCTCAAACCAGAAAATCGCCGACCAGCTGCAGCGGGTGTGCTCGGACGGCTCATCGAAGTTTCCCAAGTTCACCGTACCCACCCTTAACCAGCTGATCGCTGACGGCCAGCCTCTGGACCGCGCGGCGCTGGTCGTGGCGGCCTGGGCGCTGTACCTGCAAGAGCCCAAGGATGTACCGCCCTACACCATCGTCGACCCGCGCAAGGATTTCTGCAAAGGCCTGGTGGCCGATGACGCCGAACTGACCCAGCGAGTACTGGGGGTCGAGGAGATTTTCGGCAAATCAATTCCCCAGTCCGCGGACTTTATTGCCGCCTTCGAGCGTCAATTGCACAACCTGCGCACCCTGGGTGTGCAGCGCACGCTGCAAGCACTGTTGGCCAACGAGAGGTAAACACCCATGTTTCTCGGCATCGACTGCGGTACCCAGGGCACCAAGGCCCTGGTTCTGGACACCCGTACTGGCAGGGTGCTGGGCGTCGGTTCGGCGCCCCACAGCATGATTTCCGCGGCCAATGGCCGCCGCGAGCAGGACCCGGCACAGTGGATCGCCGCCTTCGAAAGCGCTACCCGCCAGGCTTTGGAGGCGGCTGGCGTGGATGGCGAACTGATCGAGGGAGTCGGCGTGTCCGGCCAGCAGCACGGCCTGGTGCTACTCGGTGACCAGGGCCAGGTGCTGCGCCCCGCCAAGCTCTGGTGCGACACCGAGAGCAGCGCCGAAAACGAGCGCCTGCTCAAGCACCTGGGCGGGCCCAGCGGCTCGCTGGAGCGGCTGGGCATCGTCATTGCACCGGGATACACCGTGTCCAAGCTGCTGTGGACCAAGGAACAGTTCCCCCAGATATTTCGTGACATCCACGCCATCCTGCTGCCCCATGACTACCTCAATTACTGGCTGACCGGGCGCCGCTGTACCGAATACGGCGACGCTTCCGGCACCGGCTATTTCGACGTGCGTACGCGCACCTGGGACCTGCAGTTGTTGAGCGATATCGACTCCAGCGGCCGCCTGCAGGCGGCCTTGCCAGAGTTGCTGCAGGCCCATGAGGCGGTCGGCCCGGTGCGCCCGGAGATCGCCCGGCGCCTGGGCATCAGCGCCAATGCGGTGGTGTCCAGCGGCGGTGGCGACAACATGATGGGCGCCATCGGCACCGGCAATATCGTCGCGGGCGAGATCACCATGAGCCTTGGCTCGTCGGGCACCATCTATGGCTACAGCCCGGAGCCGGTGATCGGCGACAGCGCCGAGGTGGCAACCTTCTGCTCCTCCAGCGGTGGCTGGCTGCCGTTGATCTGCACCATGAACCTGACCAACGTCACCGGCGCCGTGCGGGAACTGTTAGAACTCGACCTGGCGGCCTTCAACCGCGCGGTGGAAAAAGCCCCCATTGGCGCCGATGGCGTGCTGATGCTGCCGTTTCTCAACGGCGAGCGCGTGCCCGCCCTGCCCCAGGCCCAAGGCAGCCTGCACGGGCTGACCAGCACCAACCTGAGCCAGGCCAACCTGTGCCGGGCGGCGGTAGAAGGCACCACCTTCGGCCTGCGCTACGGTCTCGACCTGCTGCGCCAGGCGGGCATGCCGGCCCACAGCATTCGCCTGGTGGGCGGCGGTTCGAAAAGCCCAGTGTGGCGGCAGATGGTCGCCGATATCATGGACACCCCGGTGATCTGCGCCGAAGAGCCCGAGGCCGCGGCCCTGGGCGCGGCGTTGCAGGCCGCCTGGTGTGTGAGCGCTGGCGCCACCTCGCTGCAAGCCTTGTGCGAACGCTGCGTGCGCCTCGACAGCCACAGCCAGACGCAGCCAGTCGCGGCCAACGTGGCGGCCTATCAACACGTATATGAACGCTATCGCCAGCAGATTCTGGCGTTGTAACGCCGGCGCAAGGGGCGGAACATTTAACGGGGAACATAATTAAGGCGGCGCCCCTGGGGCCCGTCTTAATTACTTTTTTACGTTCACGTACAACTTGGTTATTTACGCCACGCACATTCATCATTATTCTGGCGGCACATCAACGTGACAATGTCACCACACGCCGGAGCCCTTACCATGTCCAGACTCGCCGAATTTCGTGCCGCCGAAAAAGCCCTGCAAGAGCAACTTGCCCAGCTTGAAGCGCTGAAAAACGACGCAGGCCTCAAAAAAGAAATCGAATTTGAGGAAAAACTCCAGGCCCTGATGAAGAGCTACGATAAAAACCTGCGCGACGTCATCTCCATTCTCGACCCTTCGGCCATCAATGCCAAACAAGCCCCGGCTGCACCGGTCAAGACCCGCAAGCCACGCACACTGAAAGTCTACGAGAACCCGCACACCGGCGAGCTGATCGAAACCAAGGGCGGCAACCACAGCGGCCTTAAGGCATGGAAGCGCGAGCACGGCGGCGATACCGTCGAAAGCTGGCTGCGCGGCTAAATATTTTTTTAAGGTTCACGGAACCACTGCCTGGTTTTCACGGTATTTTCACTGCTTCCGGGAGATTATCATGGCTGCTGAAGGACCAGCGCCCCATATGCCCGCTTCGGCGGGCTTCTTCTTTTCTCCCCCTCTGTTTTCCTCGATTTCTCGCCTCTTTCCTCGCTTGTCCTTATATCTTCGACACCCCCCTCATTTGGCATACGCGACTTCGCTGCGTATCATGGCCATACGTTTTGTCGGTCATCGCGCCGGCACGTTTTATTTCCAACCGGAGTCCCCATGAGCCTCGATACCTTGAACAACCTGCCGGGCGTGACCGCCAGCCCTGACGTGGCGACGAACAACTTCGTGTTCAACCACACCATGTTGCGCGTCAAGGACATTACCCGTTCGCTGGACTTCTACACCCGCGTGCTGGGTTTCAGCCTGGTCGATAAACGCGATTTCCCGGAAGCCCAATTCAGCCTTTACTTCCTCGCCCTGGTCGATAAACAACAGATTCCCGCCGATGACGCCGCGCGCCATCAATGGATGAAGTCGATTCCCGGTGTGCTGGAACTGACCCACAACCACGGCACTGAAGACGATGCCGACTTTGCTTACCACAACGGCAATAGCGACCCGCGCGGTTTCGGCCATATCTGCGTATCGGTACCGGATATCGTCGCCGCCTGCGAGCGTTTCGAAGCCCTGGGCGTGAACTTCCAGAAGCGCCTGAGCGACGGCCGCATGAAGCACCTGGCCTTTATCAAGGACCCGGACGAGTACTGGGTCGAGATCATTCAGCCGGCCACCCTGGCCTGAGCTAAAAGCGCACATAAAAAACCCGCGTCTTAAAGACGCGGGTTTTTTTGTTCCTGCCCTCGGTTTCAGGCTGGCGCGGACGTACGGATCAGGTGATCGAACGCCGCCAGGGAGGCCTTGGCGCCCTCGCCCATGGCGATGATGATCTGCTTGTACGGCGCGGTGGTCACGTCGCCAGCGGCGAAGATACCGGCCTGGCTGGTTTCGCCACGGGCATCGACGACGATCTCGCCACGCGGGCTCAGTTCGATGGTGCCCTTGAGCCAATCGGTGTTGGGCAACAGACCGATCTGCACGAAGATGCCTTCCAGCTCCAAGGTGTGCAGCACGTCGCTGACACGGTCCTTGTAGACCAGGCCGTTGACCTTGTGGCCGTCACCGGTGACTTCAGTGGTCAGCGCGTTGGCGATCACCTTGACGTTCGGCAGGCTGTGCAGCTTGCGTTGCAGCACGGCGTCGGCGCGCAGCTGGCTGTCGAACTCGATCAGGGTCACGTGGCTGACGATACCGGCCAGGTCGATGGCCGCTTCCACACCGGAGTTGCCGCCGCCGATTACGGCAACGCGCTTGCCCTTGAACAGCGGGCCATCGCAGTGCGGGCAGTAGGCCACGCCGCGGTTGCGGTACTGCTGCTCGCCGGGCACGTTCATTTCGCGCCAGCGGGCACCCGTCGCCAGGATCAGCGACTTGGCCTTGAGCGACGCACCGCTGGCGAAGCGCACTTCGTGCAGGCCGCCGTCGACGCCGGGAATCAGCTTCTCGGCACGCTGCAGGTTCATGATGTCGACTTCGTACTGCTTGACGTGCTCTTCCAGGGCCATGGCCAGCTTCGGCCCTTCGGTTTCCTTGACGGAAATGAAGTTTTCGATGGCCATGGTGTCCAGCACCTGGCCGCCGAAGCGTTCCGCCGCCACACCGGTGCGGATGCCTTTACGGGCGGCATACACGGCCGCCGCGGCGCCCGCTGGGCCACCACCGATCACCAGCACGTCGAAGGCTTCCTTGGCGTTGAGCTTCTCGGCCTGGCGCGCTCCGGCGCCGGTGTCGAGCTTGGCAAGGATCTCTTCCAGGCCCATGCGGCCCTGGCCGAAGTTCTCACCATTGAGGTAGACGCTCGGCACCGCCATGACCTGGCGCTTTTCCACTTCGTCCTGGAACAGCGCGCCGTCGATGGCCACGTGGCGCACGTTGGGGTTGAGCACCGCCATCAGGTTCAGCGCCTGGACCACGTCCGGGCAGTTCTGGCACGACAGCGAGAAGTAGGTTTCGAAGTGGAAGTCGCCTTCCAGGGCCTGGATCTGCTCGATCACCTCGGCGCTGGCCTTGGACGGGTGGCCGCCCACTTGCAGCAATGCCAGTACCAGCGAGGTGAACTCGTGGCCCATGGGCAGGCCGGCGAAGCGCACGCCGATGTCGGCGCCGGGGCGGTTGATGGAGAACGACGGCTTGCGCGAGTCGTGGCCGTCGTCACGCAGGCTGATCTTGTCCGACAGCGCGTCGATGTCCTGGAGCAGGCCGAGCAGCTCCTGGGACTTGGCGCCGTCGTCCAGCGAGGCAACGAGTTCGATTGGCTGGGTGACCCGTTCCAGGTACGACTTCAACTGGGCTTTGAGGTTGGCGTCCAACATGAGGGCGAGTTCCTTGGTGGTGTCTGAAGAGAAAATAAAGGCGCAACGACGCCGACCGCCGGAAATGGCAGCCGCTACAGCGCGAGAATCGATGAAATAAAACCCTGCGGGTGCGAGCAGCACGGCCCGCAGGGTGGATCGCTTGGCCGGCGTATCAGGACGATACGCCTGCCGAGGCGGGCAATTTAGATCTTGCCGACCAGGTCCAGCGAAGGGGCCAGAGTGGCTTCGCCTTCTTTCCACTTGGCTGGGCAGACTTCGCCCGGGTGAGCGGCAACGTACTGAGCGGCTTTGACTTTGCGCAGCAGTTCGGAAGCGTCACGGCCAACACCACCGTCGTTCAGTTCGACGATCTTGATTTCGCCTTCTGGGTTGATCACGAAGGTACCGCGGTCGGCGATGCCGTCAGCTTCGATCAGCACGTCGAAGTTCTTGGAGATGACGTGCGTCGGGTCGCCGATCAGTGGGTACTGGATCTTGCCGATGGTGTCCGAAGTGTCGTGCCAGGCTTTGTGGGTGAAGTGGGTGTCGGTGGACACGCCGTAGATTTCCACGCCCAGTTTCTTGAATTCGGCGTAGTTGTCGGCCAGGTCGCCCAGCTCGGTCGGGCAAACGAAGGTGAAGTCGGCTGGGTAGAAGAATACGACGGACCATTTGCCTTTGAGGTCGGCATCCGAAACCGGTACGAACGCGCCGTTGTGGAAGGCAGTAGCGTTGAACGGTTTTACTTTGCTGTTGATGATAGGCATCGGTTGACTCTCCTTCAGGGTTTGAAAATCTGATGGGGGCTATCCTAGCCACCTTTGCCTCATTGTGCACATTGGCAAAACCGATGCAGCCGATTGGTTTTGCCTATCGATGGACAGTATAAAGAGTCATGGGTGGGTGGCAGGTCTGGCCTCATCGCGAGCTTTCGCTCGCTCCAACGGAAACGCCATACCCGTTGGAGCGAGCGAAAGCTCGCGATGAGGCCTTCAGGCAGGCGCAGTATTACCAGCTATAGCGAATCCCGACGTTGCCACCCCACGGCTGGGACAGCTTTTCGCCATCGGTGTACTGGAAGTCGGCGTGCACGTCCCACTTGTCGGCGATCGCCACCGACACCCCTGCCCCCAGCTCGCCGCGCGACCCGGACAGGTCGTTGTTGAAGCTGTTGTCGTTTACCGAGACCTTGTTGCCCTTGGCGAACTCATGCACATAGGCGGCCCGCACGTAAGGCTGGGCATAGCGCCCCTCGCCCAGATCGAAGCGCTTGCCCGCCGTTGCGCCCAGCTTGCCGAGCATTGAGCGGGTACGCTCGCCGCTGGCGTCCAGGCCGTTGTCGAGGCTGTAATTGCGGCCCTGGATGAACACGGTGGCCAATTGCGCCGATGGCTCGACGAAATAATCGTGGTCCAGCTTGATATGGCGGCCGAACTCGGCCGAGGCGCCCACGGCGTTGTTGGCATAGCTGCCCTTGGTGCGGGTTCCGTCGCTGAGGTTGACCTTGGAATCGTTGTCGAAGCGGTTGAATTTCAGTACGCCGTCGAAGTAGTAGCCGCTCTGGGCATCCAGCCAGGTGGTGTAGGCACCGGCGTAGTAGCTTTTCACCGTGCCGCTGGAGCCACGGGCCAGGCTCAGGTCCGAGTCGCTGTGGCCGGCCAGTACGCCCACCAGCCATTGGCCATCGCCGATCGGCAGCGGCGCGTCGGCACCCAGGGAGAAACCGTTCTGTTGCTGGCTGTAGCTCAAGCCGTTGTTGCCGCTGACGTTGTACTTGGCGCCATACACCCGGCTCCAGGCGCCACTCTGGCCGCCGTTGTGGCGCAGTTCGCCCATGCGGCTGCGCAGCGAGCTGAGTTCGCCGTACCACACGGTGGGCGCGGTGTTGAACAGCGCCAACACCGAGGCGGTGGCCGGGCTGATGGTCTTGTGCGTGGCGTCCAGGTACCAGTCGCGGCCGTCACCCGTCAGGCCATACGACCAGGTGCCGAGGTCGACGCTGCCGCCCACCAGGCTGAAGGTGGCATCACCCGCGTCGGTGTGCACCAGGTGCAGGCTGGTGTCTTGCAACGGATCGCTGCCGGTACTGGCGATCAGCACCTCGTGGCTGCCGGAGGCGTTGGCGACATTGAGCTGGTCATGCTCGCCGGTGGCGAAGTCGACGTCCATGGCGAACACGCCGCTGCCGCTGAGGTTGGCGACGTCGAGGGTGTAGAAGTCTGCGGCGCCGCCGAACGTGACGCTACCACCGTTCATGGCCAGGTTGGCGATTTCGCTGTTCTCGACCATGACCCACTGGGCCTGGTTGTCGATGTTCAGCTGGGTGACGTTGTCCAGGCGGCCAGTCAGCACGGAATGGTTGTCGAGGGTGACATTGCCCGTGCCACCGGCATCGACCACCACGTTCCCGGTCATTTGCGTGCCGTTGAGGTTCAGGTTCAGGGTGCTGGTGCCGTCGGCAAGAATATTGCCCGCCAGGTCGGCACCATTGACATTGATCGTACCAGTGGCATTGTCACGCAGCTGTATCATCGTACCGTCCAGACCCTGCAGTTCGGTTGCGCCATTGATGGTGACGTTGGCGTTGAGCGGGTCGAGGAAACCTTCCAGCAGGAGGGCCGCGCCATTGACCCCGATCACTCGGCTGTCGGTGAGGGTGAGCAGCGTATCCCCTAACAAGCGCTCGTTGGACACCAGGATGCCGCTGGCCTGGCCGGTCAGCGTACTGTTGCTGATCGTAGCCGTGGCACTGAACATCTCTATGGCCGAGCCCGTGGCGGAGCGGGCGGTCAAAATGCTGTTGCGCAGATCCAGTTCACTGTACGTGGTGATGTTAATGGCCGAAGCCCCACCCGATACCGTGGCTCCATCGATGAACGCCCTGGAGCCAGCGGTAGTGCCATACACGCGGTTGACGTTGATAGCTGACACCGAGCCGGTGCTAGTGATGTTACCGCCATTGACGAACAGATCACTGTCCGTCAACTGCACGGCGAAATTGAATCCGCTGCTCTCCAAGTTGGCGTTGTTGAGGGTCAGGGTAGAACCGCTGCTGGCCTGAACGCGGTCGATTCTACTGTTGTTATAAGTGACGTCTGCCTGGTTCTGTAGTACTTCGTTAGTCCAACTGCCACCGCTGACCGTTTCGACAACTCCGTCACGGACAATCGCCTCCGCTGGTACAGCTACCAACAGCAGCGGCGCAAACAGCGCGGTTTTCAGGGCAAGGGTCAAAGGGCTGAGGGTAGATGTGGCGTCGGGCATATTCAGGCTCTCAATTGGATTTGTGCAAACCCCCGTTGCGCAGTTACGCAACGGGGGTCCGGAACGGCCGCGAGATTAAGCAACTACTGCCACGCTGTATCTAAGACTTGTCTGATTCATGTCATGGGCTGCAACAAAGTGCCCACCGCAGCGCTTGCTCTAGGCGGCAGTCTGCACGTCTCACTGCCATTCCATAGGCCAATCAAGCGGACCACCGTTTCAGCTTGGTAGTCCTGCCCGGCGATTCGCAGACTATAAGTGAGGCTGCAGGAACCATGGGGATCGCTGGGATCGTACAGCGGAAGAATATACTCTTCGTATGGACCGACGAACCAGGAGACGCCATATAACTCATGCTCACGGGTCAGCGGTATGGGAAAACTCAAACGCGCGGCATCGATAGGCCGAGTTGCGTCCATGTCTTCGTAGAGTGTGTACTCCAACGTGATGACGTTACCTTCGAGCAAATACATGCCGTCATTGCGGATGTAAACCTGGAACCCCCATCTGTTCGAACCGGGCGGGTTTTGCCGCAGGGAGCTGCAATTCAGTATCAGCTCACCCGTATTGTCCTCGATTTCATCGACGAACTGCGGCACAGGCAACGTCAGCTCCACTGCTTCGACGTGCACCGCCGTAGGCCCTGCAAGTTGCGCGTTATCGGCATCAACCGCATCAGCAAGGCTGTAGTGAACGGGCAACGCCAAGCCATTGCCCTGAGCCGCGATCATTGCCCATGGCACCGTGATAATCACCTGGCCTGCGGCCAAATCGCTCGCATCGACCTCGTGCGCCGGTAGTACGGGTGCGCCATTCCAATAGAGCTGGATAAAATGGCCAGCCAAGGTAGCGGGATCGAGTGCAATGGTGGCGCTGGCATCTTTCCCGGTATCGGCATTGGTCAGGTGGTCCTTCGCCCCGCTGTTACTCACGATGGCGACTGGGTCGAGGTCAGGGTTTATCGGGTCTGGCCAATCAGGGTTGGGAGGCCCCACGACATCCAGGTTGACCACGAAATCATCGGCGGGAGCATCGTAAGGTGTGCCCTGGCGCATGATGCGATAACGAACTTGCACCGTCTGCCGACCACCGCCATCAGTGAAATGACGTGCGATCAGGTCAGCGGGGATATTGATCAGCAGCGGGAACACCGCGCCCTCTCCTACGAAATAACGCCCTGCCAACTGCTCGTCCGCCCAGAAGATCTCTATCTCGTCCGTGGCCCGGTGGTTCAGGAAAGTACGAATCTGCACCTGCACCGGTTTGAACAAGTCGGCGATATTGATCACGCCGTCCAGGGACTGGGGGATGTAGGGCGGCTGCAACCCATCGGGCAACGGGCCCAGGTTGACGGCATAACGGAGCGCAACAGACAGCTGGCTGGTGTTGCCGGCGGCGTCCTTCAATGCATAGAAGGCGAAGCACAAGCCATCGCCCACTGCGGCGATTTTGCTTGCGGGGATGCTGAACGCCAGGCCCGCGTCCAGTGGCACGACGGCCACGGGGGCGACGTTGGTCAGGTCGTCGGGAATGTCCTTGAGCCAGTAGACATACGCCATGTCACCCGGTTGCCGGTCCATGTAATCGGTGATGGTCCCGGCCAGTTCGTCGTTATTGTCCGCCAACCATTCGCTGGTAATGGGCACCTTAGGCAGATCAAGTTCGACCGGCTGGCTGGGGACAGGCAGTCCATAAGGGGGAATCCAATCGTTGATCACCCTTAGCGGTTGGGTTTCGTTCGGTAAACCCATATCCAGCAGGAACATCAGCCTTAGATCAAAAATGCCATCCATCATCATGAAATGCTCGGGCAAATCTATTTCCAAGGGTAGATTCGAGTTATCGAAGTCGCCGATATTCAGCGTTTCGTAGGCTTGGCCTTGGCGGGCATATTGCAAAGTCCAGCGGTTCGGTGGCCGCTCCACGGCAGGCAGGGTGGGCGCTTTCAATATTTGTGGGACCCCGTGCATTGCCGCCTTGAACAGCCCGGGATAGATGGCCGGATCGACGAAACTCGCGGCGTCGATGGTGCAGGATGGCAGCTCCCGCGTACCGTTATCCTGCGCATTCCCAGCGCCATTTTTTTCTGTTGATTGGGGCGAAGTCGTGTTGTTGTCCATGTGTTGTCTCCAGATCGCAATGAAATTCCTTCTGCGTACCCCGCGCTCTATCGGGGCGTGGCCTAGCAGTGCGAGGAAGTTCATTGAGAACGGAGAAACATGATTAAGATACTGTAGGAAACTACAGTTTCGACGAACGGCATGCTCAGAAAACCCATATAAAAATAACTTCAAAAATATACTTACAGCTAAAAATATAATTACAGGCAATATTGCGACGAACGGTAATCTCCCTCGCAACCTGTTGAATTTTCCTACAAAAAGCCGCCTCATTTCCTACATCCGAGGGCATTTTTCGCCGTTACACTCGTCGCTACTGTCATTTCCTACAGGTTTCAAATTGGAACAGCCACGTTATAAGTCACCCCGTACGCGGATTCGTACCTACCGATTCGTTCGAAGGAGTGACACTCATGGGCACCATTCACCACGCTGCCAATACCCGCCACGCCATGGGCCACGCGCCCGCTGCCGAGTCAACGCCTGCGGCAGAGATCAAGATTACCGAGACCGAGCGCATCGTATTGCTTTGGAGTGCGCTGGGTAAATCGTCCTGGGAAATCGCGGTAATTCAAGGCTGTACCGAGTCAGCCGTGAATTTTCATTTTTGCAACATACGCCGAAAGTTCGGCGTGCATTCGCGCCATATTGCCGTGCTCATGGCGGTGCAGCTGCGCCTGATCGATCCCTTCTAGGCCGCTGTCACCTGCCATCGTTGCCTCGGCCCGCGCGGTATTGAGGTTACGACTGATGGCACAGATCCGCACGATTATCGCCGACGACCACCCCGTGGTGGTTCATGGCATCTGCACCCGCCTGGCGGCAACCCCCGGCTCGCGCTTCGTCAAGGTCGGCCATGCCGCGAGCAGCGACGCCCTGCTCGAATCGCTGGGGCAGCACCGCTGCGAACTGCTGATCACCGACTTCTGCATGCCCGGCCGCGAGCAGCCTGATGGCCTGGGCATGCTCGGCTACATTCGCCGGCATTACCCTGACGTGCGCATCCTGCTACTGACCATGGTCACCCATCCCGGCACCCTGCACGCGGCGCTGGAATTGGGGGTCAAGGGATTGCTGGACAAGGGTGGCTGCCTGAGCGAGCTGCCCAAGGCGGCCGCCCAGGTGGCCCATGGTCGGCGCTTTATCAGCCGCAATTTCGAACGCCTGTTGGCCAGCCATGATGTGCGCGGCTACGCCGCCTGCCTCGCGACCTTGTCACCGCGCGAGCTTGAAGTGGTGCGCCTGATCGCTCGGGGGGCGAGCGGGCGCGATATCGCCGTGCAGATGAACCGCAGCGAGAAGACCATTAGCCGGCACAAACGCAGCGCCATGGAAAAGCTAGGGCTCGACCGTGGCGATCAGATCCGCGAATATGCGCGGGTAACGGGGTTGATGGGGTGAATGCCTGGGTACCCCGTGCCAGGCGGCAGGGGGTACCCAGTGGCATATGACGATACTGCCCTTTGCCGTCAGGCGCGAGGTGCCCGAGCAGCACTGGCAGGCGCGTCGACTTCTACCTTCAGCTCGTTGCGGTTCTCGGGCGTCGCAAAGCTGATGCGCAGTCGATGCAGGTTGCCGTTGACATCGCGAATCCGCGCATGGCATTCACGCTTGTTGAAACCATGCAACAAGCGTTGTTCATCGCTGCCATACTCTTTGTACGGGCCATGCACCAGGTCTCTCACGCGCCCCATGACGATGGTCAGGCTGCCCGTCGTCGGCGTACTGCCAGGCACTGGCACTTCGAACTTTTCCGCCTGCAGCTCCATTCCCGAAAGGCGCATGAAACTCTGGTTGAAAATCGCCTTGGGTCGCTGGGGCAACAGGTAGCCAAGGAAGCAGGCAACCGTTTCTTCCAGATACGCGCCCTCCCACTGCACCGAGGTGCCGCCGGGCTGAAGGGTGCCATCCCGGTCGACGAAGCTTTCGAACTTCACGTCCCTGAAGTGGATCATGTGCGTGGCACTGCCGCGCAATTGGATATTGTGATAATCCAGCGTGCTCAAATAGATGTCGTAATCCGGGTATTCGCACTTGCCGTCGCCGCGCACGCGGGTGGCGGTGACCTCGTAGTTTTCGTTTGGCTGGGGCAGCATGACGTCCGTGCGCACCCGAATCAGGCTGCCGTTCTCGAGCCCGCCGAAGTTCTTACTATAGAACGGCACCACTTCATCCTGCAGAATCATGGCGCCGAAAGTTCGCTGCAACGCGTCGGTGGAGTGCAGGTAGACAATCTTGCTCCGGGTATTTTCATCCACCTCGCGCCAGCCCATCAGGACCTGGTCGTCAATCAACCTGGCTTGCTTGAGAGCTTGCTCATCGTCGGCACGGTTACCTGCCGGGTAGTAGTCGTAGCCGTTGGTTTTTTCGCTGACGGCCCAAAGCCCCTGGTTTGTAGGATCTTCCAGCCCGTCGTCAGTGATGAAGCCTACTTGCGAAGTGTCCTCGTAGACCAGCCGGACCGTGAGCATGTCAGTGGGTGATGGCGGCGCTGCCTGGCCATCGACTGGATGGGTCCTGATCATTATTTCCACCGGCAACTGCTGGTAGCCGTTGCGGTACAGAATCGGCGCCCCGGTCAACGGCGTGACCGAGAATTCCGCAATCGATGTCCAGGGGCTCAACTCGGCATAGGGCACGACCTGCAGTACGCTGTAACCTTGGTAGTCCAGTTCGCCGTCAAGATCCATGACCTGGCATTGCACGACGGCGTGGGAGCCTTCGACCGAAGCCGGTGCGGTGAACAGCCCCTGACCGTCGACGCTGCCCTCGCCGGCCAGCACGCGCCAGCGCCGTTCACGGCTCGGCGGCGCATAAACCGATAGTTGCACTTGCCGGCCCGGGCCGACCAGGGGCCGATACATCGGTTCGACTTCAATGCTTGCCGAGCGACTGACCAGCACCACACTGCACACACTGACCTCGTTTTCAGCCGCGTTGCGCACTTCGATGCGTTGCACGGTGAACGGCTCGGCCTGCTGTGCGGGTGGCGTATACACCGCCTCGTTGCCGTTGGCGACCAGCGTACCCAGTTGCTGGTCCAACAAACGCCAGGTCAGCGCACCATTACCCAAAGTGCCCGCACGCAATTGGATAGGCCCACTGGCAGTCATCTGCCTTTCCACCACGCCCTGGGCCATCTGCGTGCCCTCGGCGACCTCGGTGACCAGGGCACTCACAGCACGCCGCTCCCCACCGCCGTCGGTAAACAGCGCCTTGATCACAGTGCGTGTCGCCCTGCCCTCCATCGCTCTGGGGCTCAGTGCCGTATAGACGCCAGTGTCAGAATCGATCACGCCCTGGGCGCGCGTCGCATCCAGGCTGTGGCAACTCCAACTCACCTCGGTGGCACCGCGCAGGTCCGTTGCCAACGCGAACTGCTGGGTGGCGCCGGCGCGCATCAAGTGGAACTGCGGGCTGACGGTGGCCTGGGTCAGGCCAGGGTTGACGTTACCGAACATCACCAGATCACCCGGCGTAAAGGCCTCGTCGAGTTCCATGGCATGGCCTTCCGGGAACAGGATGTTCTGCAGCGCCAGGGTATTGATGCTGGGCAGGGTGATTTTCTGGCGTTCGAACACGGCTTCGATACGCCTGGCGATCGGATCACGCAACCGAGACAGCACTTCATCCGCGGTCAGGTGGTCGAACGAGCCATCGATCGTGATCACGGGGTCATTGCTCAGGGACTGGCGTTCGAACACCACCTCGCCGTTCTCTGGATCGATCGACGCCTTGAAGCCCATGCGCAGGTTGGCGGCGACGGTGACGTTGTACCAGTCGTCGATACCTCCACCCGTGCCATTCTTGATGAAGACGTGGTTGAACGCATGAACGAAGTGCACCGACCAGTTCAAATACAACAAACCGTCCGCCCCGGTGGTGAAGTGCAGCGACTGCGCCGCAGAAGCGCCCGCCAACGGCATCGGAATCCTGGTGGCGCTGTGGAAGGTGTGACCATTGGTCTCGCCCGCATTCTGCCAACTGAGCACGATCGCCGGTGCACTCAGGCTGCCTTGTGCCGCATACACCTGGTTGAGTTCGCCAATGGGCGCTTTCACGCGGCGCATGACCAGGCCAGGGATTGTCTGCTCCACGTACTCCGCCAGTGGCCAATGCAGTAGCGCGCGGTTGGACACCAGCAACGTGGCCGAATACTTCGACGCCCCATCAGCGCCCAGGTCGTCGGGAATCCAGTACGGCATGGTCGCGGGCATTTCACCGTTGAACTCATCGCCGTGGGTGCGGATGAACAGCACCACGGCGCCATCGCCATAGGTGTCCGCAGCGGCAAGCTGGGAACCGGGCGCAGCCTGGGTGCGCACGCGGAAATCGACCGGAGAGAAGCTGTCCGCCGGCACCATGTCCAGCAAGCCCAATTCATAAATCCGGCTTTGCGGGGGTAGGCGCTCGAACTGTTGCTTGAAGAACTCACCCAGCTTCGCCGCCATGCCGGGGTCGCCAATGAGGTTGGTACTGAAACTGGTACCCTGCGCGAGGTCCAGCGTGACACGGCTGTGCTCATCGATATTGCCCCGGACTCCCTGCAAATCGATATCCATGTACAGCTCGTAGCCTTGAGCTGGGGCGATTTCCAGGGTGGAATACAGCCGCGGCGTGGCCCCTACGGAGCGGCCGATGTGGGCTATCGCGCCCGACATGATGTCCATGGTCAGGCGCGCCCTGGAACTGGTCAGCGAAGCGTTTTCGAAGGACAACCGCGGCGTCCCCAGAATGATGGCGCTGAGCTCCGCCGATTCGGTGCCTGAGGCATTCATGTACACAGTGCCGCGCATCGTCGGCATGAAGCTGTTCGCGTTCAGCTTGCTGATGTATTGCTGCTCCAGCAGACGGTTGATACGCGTGCGGTTGCAGATGCTGATCGCACTCCAACCGTGGGTTACGGAGCGCCCCTGCATCTGCTGCAACAGCAGGTCGCGGCCGTTGGCCGCCTGGGCGACGGGCTCAGTGCTAGAAGACGCTTGGGGCGCTGCCGGGCCGGGGCCGAAGACAACGCCGGGAACGGGCTGCTGGGTGGGCGGCGCGGGGCGCTCCCAAATATCCGTATAGTCGGAGAGAGGCAACGGGAAGATGTTGTAACCTTCACGCCATTTATCCCATACAGAACCCTCCGGATCTTGAATAAATAGACGCGCCGCAATCAAGACATAGGTTTGCTCCGCTGCTGGGTCTTCCGTGTACAGCCCCGCAGGGGTAATGCTGCCAGGCCCCTGAAGGATTTCAAACTGCGCAGTAAGGGACTTGTTGCCGTCGCGCAGTGCTACCAATTGCGTTTGCCCATCGGGAAGGGCAGGTGCCTCGGGGCTAGGGTCGGGCAGCAAGGTATATTCAAGGCTGCCGTAACTGACCAGCGCAAAGGCACTGGCGGAAAGGGCAGTCGAGCCGCCTTGCCGGTCCTGAACCTTGATTTCATGAAGAATCAGCCGCTGCTCGGAGAGCGGTGGCGCATCGTCGTGGCTTGCGAAAAAATTTTGATCGGTACTGCCTTCCACCCCTTCCAGACGGCTGTTGGGCCGACCTCCGACGATGCTCCATCCGAGCTCGGCGCCCGTCATGCTTTGCGCGCTGAAGATTTGCGGCAGTGCCTGGCTAGAGCCCACCAACGCAACCAGCGGTTCTATGGCCAGCTGCCCGGCCAGGATATTGATGGCCACCGAGCTGTTCAGGTTGCCCGCCCGGGCAGTCAGTATCGTGCGTGAAGAAGGCCCACCGAGCTGTCCCGCCGCCGGGGCGGTGAACAGGCCGCCGCTCACACTGCCAGGCTGGCCTGCATCACCGGGCACCACGCTGACGCTCCAGGTCAGGTCGTTACGCGCAGGGATCGTAGTGAATTTCTGCGTTGCCCCCGCAGTGACGAAGTAGAGGCCGTCCTTGGCGTGCGCCGCACCGTCGGGAACGATCTGGAAGCTGGTCAGCTCGGGGCTGACATCGCCAAACAATGCCAGGTCTGCGGGCAGATGCGCACTGAGCAGCTTGATATTGTTGCCGCCGTTGAACAGCAGGCTTTGTAGCGCCAAGGTGCTGACGCCGGGTAGCAGGATGCCTTGGATGGCATCCGTCAAAGTGCGGGAGATAGCGTTCCTGAGAAAATTAGTGCCTCCGTCAGTGGGAATGTCACCTCGGCTGTAGGTCACGCTTACGTCGGCTCGGTCCACGACTACATCGAACGTAACGCCGGAGCCGTTAGCCCGAAGCGAAGGTACTAGAGTAGCGGTCATCTCGTACTGACAGGTTACGTTGAATGACGCACGGCCACCCTGAGTAGGGTCCAGCGAGTTGCGCCACTCGCCATCGGCCGGGGCGGTGGCCATGGTTTTCCACGTCATCCTTAACGACTCTCCGGTCGAAGCCTGAACGGTAAGGCTATCGGTGATGGCGCCGGGATTGAACGGAAAGCTAATGCTGGGTATGTCTATATACCAGATGATGTAGCCATGCGTTTCCGGAATGCGCAGGGCAGTTACAGCCTTGCTTCCCGCTGTCGCGACCAATTTGTTGGGCACCGCATCGTTAAACTGCAGGCCCCCGCCTAACTGGGCCACCAGCATCTCTTTTATGCTCTTTGACCAGATGGAATTTTGCTTGATCAACAAGGCAGCGGTATACAACAGCTGCCCTTGGTTATTGGTATCGTTGGGCAGCAGATAACGCAGTCCCCCATCCGGCGTGCCGCCAGGTGTGGTATTGGTGGTGTTGATCAGGGCCAGCACGGCTCCATCGCCATAGTTGGCAGCATCGCGGCGGGTCGCGTCGGGTGCCGCCATCGTACGCAAGGAGAACATCTTGGGCACCAGCGTTCCACCGCCGGACACATCGATTTCCCCCAGCGGCAGCTTCAGAATTTCGGGCTTCGTTTCTTTGATCTCTAAGAACTTGTCGAGAAAGTACTGCCCGGCGATGGCCTGCTTGGTCGAGCCCAGTACATAATCCACAGTAAAGTCGCGACCTGCCGAGACATCCAACATGACTTGGTTACTATTGGAAACACTGCCCGGTGCCTGCAGCAGGTTAAGTTCCATCGTCAGCCGCGGTGAAGCCAAGGGTACGACTTTGGAATAGGTAATGAAGCGCTGGTCATCGCCTGTAGGGTAGTTCACCTCCAGATAGACACCGCGTACGAACGGCATCGTCAACCGCGCCATCGGCAGCTCGATATTTGCGTTCTCAAATGACAGCAACGGATTACCCAGTGTGAAGTCACGCAGGAATTGGTAATTTTCGGTACCAATGACATCGTTCTCTGTCACCGAAGGCAGGTAATTATTCTCACCCAGGCGCTTCACATATTCCTGGACCAGCAACTGATTGGACTTGCTTCTGGACAAAAATAAATAGGCGTCCCAGCCCGCTGAAACCTTGCTGCCCTCGCCGAGCCAAGTCAACAACTGTGCCCGCGAATAGCCTTGTAAAAGGTCTGCCGACTTGCCGGCTTGCCGGTTATTCTTTTTCATAACGCAACCCTCTTTAAAATACGATTGATCGTTATCAATCGCGCAGTGTAATTGATAAGGTTCTGAAACTGATCGGCGCATGGCTGGGCTCGAAACGTACCGCCACGTGAACATCAAGCGGCGTGTCCCGTTTGAACCGTTCGAAAACACTCTTGGCTACGGTTTCGAAATGGCCGTCCTCCGCGCCCCCTTGAACTGCGGCGTCCTGTGCGATATCAACCGTGAGGGCGGTATTGGCTTGGGAAATGCCTTCCAGGCGCATGGAAAGGGTCTGGCGCGAGTCCTTGAACAACCAGGCCGGCTGTTCAAAGGAAGTACCGTGGGCGGGCAGGCTGCCGAGGAACAGGTTATTGTTGCTGTCCACGTCAACACACTTGACCGGCCTGACCTCAATGGCTGCGAGCTTCTCGACGAACAACCGGTACGAGGAGGAGTCTTGCGCAGCCCCGTCCTGGTCGACGCTGTAAAAAACCTCGAACTGCTGGTCCATGGCCGCCGGTACATGCTGCGCCGGTACCTCATAGGTTCGCCCCCCCGCAACGGTGGGCGTGCTGGTGACATAGAACCCACTGCCCGGTGCCGCCCACGTCACGGTCACGGTATCGTCCGGGCCATAATTGGCCTCTGCCGGCAATACCACCATCACGTTCCGCCCAAGGGCTGAAGCCTTGACCCTGTAGGTGCCGTCCGACTGCAGCGTTGCACCGGTCACCGACACGGCCGGCAGCATCAGCGGTTGGCGAATGGCCAGTCTCAGCGGCTCGGAGCGTTGATTGCGGCCCGAGCGCGCGTAATGGTAATCCACCACTACCCACTGGCCGATATTGTCCGCCAGCCAGCCATGTTCAATGGCGAAGGACACGCGCTGGCTATCGATATTGGACACGTCCAGCACCAGGCTCTTGCGCGTGCTGGTTCGCGCACTGGCTCCTCGCCAATGCAGGATCACCACGTCACCGATCAGCGCTCCCGGGTAAAGCGCCACATTGATTTCCAGGCCATCGGGGTAGGCATCGGGGTTGACCACCTCGCTGTCGTGGCCTTGTATCGCAGGCTGTTCAAGCAAGGGCAGTGGCAGGCCCGACGGGATACCGAGTTCAAGCGTCTGCACTCGCGAGCGGCTGGTGCCTGAGGCGATGCTTGCATAGTTGGCGATGTAGCTGACTTGCAGTTCACCGTCCAGCAGCACCTCCACATAGCTGGGCGGTAGATCCCAGGTCAGCACGTTGCCACGGTCGCTGTCACTGAGAGTCTTTGGTTGTTCCCAGGGGGGTGGATCGTAAAATTCGTCGCGGCCGTCCACCACCATGGTGATGACGTCGCCCTCCCTCATGGAGTTGAATGGCGGGACCGCCAGGGTATAGCGGTCAAGGGTCCCGGGTACCCAGCCGGCATGACTTTCCACCAATTGCGCCAAAGGCAATTCAAGGGAGTGAAAGCCCACCTGGAAGAAAAGCCGCGCAGACTCCACCGCGGGCGAACCGTCCTGCCTTTGCACCCGGTAGGAGCAAAAAACCTGCCCTTGATCCAGCAAGATCAGCCGTGGATAGCTCGCCTTCATCAGCAGGGCGCGTGGCAGAGGCGGGTCAACTGGCGAAATGGGCTCGGGTATGACCAGGTCATTTTCGTCAAAGCGCACTTTGTCGTTGATATCGACCGCGCCACCATCTGCGGCGCAGCCCCACCACAACAGTTCGACTTCATCGCCGTTTACCAAGTCACCGCGTGGAATATAGATATTGAGGCTTTCGCCGTTGAGCGCATCAAGGTCCAACATTGCGCTGCCGAACAGCATGGGAATGCTGATCGGGCTTAGGGAATTAAACATGAAGACGCTCTCGTATGTCGGGCAACCCTGCGGTTACCAATAGGGGCTGGCCCCAGTATCGAGCGCCGCTGCGCATTGGGGTACTAGCAGAACTGCTAGGTGGGCCGCGAGGGATTAGCGACTAGACTCTGAACACCGAGCGAACACTGTCAAAACCCAATAAAGCACAGACCTGAATGTGTAATGCCTGCACATTCCAGACGGCTTAAGTTTTGCGCGGAACCCATATTTAATCTGCACAAGGGAACACACCATGAACATAAGCAAGCGCATCAATAATATTGCCTGCACGGCGTTCGCCACATTGCTATTGTTGGGATCCAACTATAGTGCCGCGGCGCAAAACACGCGTGACGACAAGATACCCAGCATCACGTTTTACTATAAGGAGGAGGCTAACGGCACGCCAAAATACATGTGTGACATGATATTGCAGGAGGGCACCTATCGGTTCAAGCGAGACCCCAGTGACAACGTCACCTATCCCGATTGCATCAGCGACGAAGCCTATTACTTCAGCGTCCAAAATGCCCCGTCCGGTACCCGCATATTTCTGACTGACGAGCGCGCGGGCAGTGATGCCTGCCCGTCAAAAGACGTCTCGCCCTCGAACAACTTCACGTTCACTTTTCGCGTGAACAAGAATGACTTGACCATGGAGACCCCCCTGCGCTTGACGGACGTAGAGAAATACGTCGGCCAGGCAGGAGGCGGCAGATGGGTGCCCATACCAGAAGCACCTGGCCTGCAACTGACCGATGGCTATGTGACTGGCCAGATCCACGGCAAGCTCAGTTGCGCCCAATTCTTCATGCCGATACCCGCATGACGCGCCACGTACTTCCCACTATCCAATCGAGACGGCGCTCATGACCACCTCCAGCACCCTTCATTCCAATGCACTCAACTTCCTCAGCTACGTACAGACTGGCGTCGACCCACGCACCGGCCAGTACACGGCTTCGATCGCTCTGCCCGAGCTCAAGGCCAACGCCCTGTGCGGCCCCACCTTGCCCTTGAGCCTGAGCTATAGCCCGCTCAACACCCTGGACAGCGGCTTCGGCAAAGGCTGGAACCTGCGCCTGTCGCAGTTCGACCCCGTCAGCCGAGTGCTCAGCCTGGCCAGCGGCGAGACTTTCCACGTACCCCCAGGCCGTCTCGGGGAAAAGCTCGAGGTGCCCGAGCGCAAGCTGGAAACCTTCCACTTCTACGACCTCAGCACCACGCGGTTTCGCGTGGTGTACAAAAGCGGCCAGGAGGAGATTCTCGAAGCCCAGGGCCTCAACGAAATCGCCCTGCCGGTGCAGGTGCTCAATGCCCAGGGTCATGCCATCAACCTGGCCTATACCCACCACAATCGCCTGCCGCTGCTGCAAAGCGTCAGCGACAGCCGCGGCGCCCTGCTGCACATTACGCGCGCAGGCTCCCGGGTCGATATCGACCTGCACCCGCAGAGCCCGCTGACCGCCCAGTTCTCCCTGTACCTGCAAGGCAGCGACAACCGCCTGATGCGCCTGGAAATGCCCGACAGCACCCCAGGCAACTGGCGTTTCGATTACAGCCAGGTGCGCGACCTGCTGTGCATCAGCGAAGTGCACACCCCGGTGGGTGGCCTTGATCGCGTGTCTTACACCAAGGCCGGCGGCGATAGCGGCCACCTGTTTCCCGGCGGCACCCATACTGCGCTGCCGCGGGTCATGAGTTTGATCAGCGAGCCCGGTTTCGGCCAGCCCAGCATCGAGGTGCGCTACGACTATGCGCTGGAGCCCGGCGAAGGTCCGCAAACCCAGACCAACTTTCTTGGCCTGAACGCCAGCGGCCTGGTCTGGCGCGACGACAACCGCGACAACCTGTACCGCGCCGACAACAGCTACCTTTACGGCAGCAAGGAGATGCTCTGGGACGCGAGCACTAATAGCGCGCTGCGCACCATCACCCGGCGCTTCAACAACTTTCACCTGCTGATCAGCGAACGCACCGAACAGAACGACCACGTGAGCCGCAGCGTGATGACTTACCACTTGGAAGACGGCAAGCCGTTCGATGAGCAGCCAGCGCATTTCCAATTGCCCAAGGTGCAAACGAGCATCTGGGAAAAACTGCCGCCCGGTGGCGATGTGCGCATCGACCACGTAACGACCGAATTCGACCTGCATGGCAACCTGATCAAACAGCTGAACGCCGATGGCACTGTGGAAGAGAACAGCTGGTACCCAGCTGCAGGTGAAGGCGAGGATTGCCCGGCCGACCCCCATGGGTTCGTGCGTCACCAGCGCGATAACATCAAGACCCCCGCGCCGGTGAACCCTGCCACAGGCAACCTGGCCGGTGAACTGCACCGCGAACGGCGCGCCGCCCTGAGCCAGCGCCCAGTCAAAATCGCCGCCACCGCGCCCACCCTCAAGACGCACTATCGTTATGCAGCGTTCATCAGCGCACAAAGCCCGCGCCCCTGGATAGCCCGTACCGAGGAACGCCTGCTGGACATCAGCGCGGCCGAACCGGTGCAATTGCAGGTGGGCACCACCTCCTTCCATGAGGACCCGAGCCAACCCTTTCTGCTTGGCCATGTGGAGCATGTGGAAACCGCGATCAACGGCCACACCCAGCGCCTGGCCTATGCCTACAGCCTGCAGCATTCGGCACGGGCCAACGAGACGGTGCTGCAGACCATCAGCACCAAAACCGGCTTCGATGGGCAAATCAAGGTCACCACCAATAAAGTATCGCTACTCACCGGCTACACCCTTCAGGACAACGACGACAGTGGCTTCGAGCATTTGTATGAATACGACGCCCTAGGCCGCCTGACCCGCGAAACCACCGCGGCGGACACCGAGTACCAGGCCTCGCGCAACTACAGCTACACCTTGACCCGAGCGGCGGGCCAGCAGGCCAGCCAGCGCAGCACGGATGTCGTGGGAGCGACCCGTATCACTTATGTCGATGGCTTGGGCCGTACCCTGCGCGAGGAGCGCGTACCACAACCGGGAGCCCTGCCCATCCCACTCTACGAAGCGACCTACGACGCCCTAGGCAACCTGACCCACGACAGCCGCTTCGACAACCTCGACGGAGTCGCGCTGCAGCTGACCACCGCCTACCTCTATGACGACTGGGGGCAATTGCATGAGACTCACCATGCCGATGGCGTGATCGATTGCCAGAGCGTCGACCCGATCCAGCGCACCCAGCGCAGCTGGCAACAGGACAGCGCCACACCGCCGTTGATCGTCGGGCACTCGAAGACCCAGTTCAACCTGTTCGGTAAACCAGCAACGGTCAGCCTGCTGGGTAACGACGATCAGGTCCTCAGCGTCGAGACCTACGCCTACGACGGCCTGGCGCGCAGCGTTGAGTACATCGGCGCCATGGATACGCTCACCGAATACGAATACGACCCGTTCGGCCGCCTGCTGGCCAGCGTGCTGCCTGACCTGACCCGGTTGGAAACCACATGGGCGGAGCACAGCAGCGCCGAGCTGGCTGCCGCGATCACCGTAGTGCCGGGTAGCGCGACCCGACCACCGCAAGCGCCTGAGTCTCTGGACAGCCCCAGCCGGGTGGCGGTAGTTGCCGGGCGTCAGAAGTTCGACAGCCTTGACCGTTTGGTGTCCGTCCAGTGCGGGCCACGGATACGCACCCACCTTTACCGCGAGCAGCAGGTGCAACCCTACGCCACCCGCACATTCAGTGGGCAGCAGATCAACTATCAGTACCAGAGCAACCTGACCACCCAGCCCTCGCGCATCACCTGCGCTGACGAAGAGGCGATCTTCACCTACCACCCCACCACCGCGCAGTTGCAAAGCAGCAAGAACACCCGCGGCAGCCACGAATACGAATACGACCTGCACCGCCACAAGGTCAAGGAAAGCTGGGTGGAGCGCGACCCGCTGAGCAACGCCGAACGGCGCTGGGAGGTCGCCAACCATTACTCGCAGGATGGCCGCCTGCTCAACCGCATCGACGTCACTGGCCTGCAGACCACCTATGGCTACGATGGCCTGGGGCGCTTGATAACGGTCGATGAGGGGCAGTTATCGGTCGGCTACCGGTACGACAGCCTCGGCCGCGCCTGGCAGACCACCTGTACCCAAGGTAACCGGCGCATCGTCACTGCGCTCAAGTACGATGAGCGCGGCAACGAGGTAGAGCGCACCCTGGACCTCACCGGGCACCCTGCCCGTGTACAGACCATGGCCTACCGCGCCGACGGCCGCGCCTCGCGGCGCACCCTGACCCAAGGCGGCAATCTGTTGCTGCAGGAGGACTATCGCTACGACCCCCGCGGGCGCCTTGACCGCTATGAATGCAGTGGCAGTGAACTACCCGCAGACCGTTATGGCAATCGCATTCGCCTGCAGATCTATGTGTTCGATGCGCTGGACAACATCACTTTGCTGCAGACCACGTTCGCCGACAACCGTATCGACCGCGCACTGTTCCGCTTCGCCAGCGACGACCCCTGCCAACTGCTGGGCATCACCCATACGCACCCGGCCTACCCGGCCAGTGTGGAACTGGCCTACGACCTGGACGGCCATCTGGTGCTTGACGAAAATGGCCAGGCGCTGCGCTACGACAGCCTCGGGCGCCTGAACGCGGTGCACGCGCCCGATGGCAGCGAGTTGTGCAGCTACCACTACGACGGCCACAACCTGCTGATCGGCACGCGCCGCCAGCAGCAACCGTTGCAGCGGCGCTTTTACCGTAACGGGCGGTTGAACAGTACTGAACTCGATACCCCCAGCCCGGCTGGCACGCAAGCCAGCGAGCGGCTCAACTACCTGTTCGGCGGCGCACAGCCCTTGGGCCAGCAGCGCGCCGACGGTAGCGACAGCCTGCTGTTCATGACCGACTTCAAGAACAGCGTGGTCGGCGAAAGCAGTGCCAGCGGGCTGGCGGTGCAAACCTACGGCGCCTACGGCGAACACCCGGACAACGGCGTGCTCGAGACCCTGCTGGGCTACAACGGCGAAGTGCGTGATCCGGTCAGCGGCTGGTACCTGCTGGGCCAGGGCTACCGAGCGTACAACCCCAGCCTGATGCGCTTTCATAGCCCGGATTCCTTCAGCCCGTTCGATGGCGGCGGTGTGAACCCATATTGTTATGGGTTGGGGGACCCTGTCGGGTATTCCGACCCTACCGGGCATTTGGGGCTCTGGGACTATATCGGTATAGGTGCCGGGGTGGTTGGCTTGGCGCTTTCAATTGGATTTGCTGCCCCGCTGTTCGTTCCTGCGGCGGCCGCCGCCCTGGCCGCAACCATGTCGCCGGGGGCCCTGGCGACCACCATGTTGTCGCTAAAGTTGAGCCTCGCTTTTAGCGTGGCAGGCACTGCGTTCGGTTTCGCGGCCATGGCGGGGGACGAGGCTCCAACCAAATCGCCATTGGCGATCACTGGGTGGATCTTCGATGCCCTCTCGGTCCTTACGCCGATGGGGTTGATGTACGCGCATAGCAAGGGGTGGGTCAACTTGGTGAAGGGGGCTACGGCAGGGGCGGATGATGTAGCAGGCCAGACCGCCTCAGCGGCGAGCACGTTAACGAGGGCCCCCACTGAGGTCCCTGTGGCCCCTGTGGCCCCTACGAGAGGTTCAACTTCTGTATCCCGTTCCGCGTCATCGGGATCAAGAAGCTCCGTCGCAGACGGGTCGCTAATTTCACTCAATCAAGCAGACTCGTTTAAAAGCACAAGTACATTCAACGACTCACTTATTGAGATAGCAAATAGCTCGACGCCACCGTCAACCCCTCCACCGGCCCGGAGACATTCAGCGCCGCCAGGAGGTTCACCATCGTCGCCCCAACCTGCACCATCGCAAAGCAACGCTGCGATACGCGCGGAAGCGTTCAGGTTTCAGGACGCGAACTTTAAAGGCCTCGGAGTATCCCCTGATGACGTTCTTGTACAGTGGGACGGCGGCGATGTCTTCTTCGTCCCTAGCAATAAACGGCATGCTGAAACCGCAGCCCAAATAAACGCCCAATTCTTAAACCAACTTAGAGCCGCCTTCTAGGCCTGATCGCTAAACGTTCAACATTGAGAGCTCTCTCATACCTCCCCGCCCCACGCCGCCCTACCATCCCTCCCCGCAACCCAGCCGCCCGCCCCTCTCCAGGGGCGGCCCCGGCGCCCTTTCCCAATATCAATACAACCCGGAATCACCGCAATGAAAAAGCTTCTCCTGTCCCTGGCCGTCACCTCCAGCCTGGCCGCCACCAGCGCCTTCGCCAACACCGGCACCATCAACTTCCACGGCAAGATCAACGCCAACACCTGCTCCATCGAAGTGGTCGACCCCAACACCGGCGTGGTTGGCCAGCCGATCAACCTGGGTGAAGCCTCGGCCAAGGATTTCATCGCCATCGGTACCGAACAGGGTGGCGGGGCCTTCAGCCTGCGTGTCAGCCCAGGCGCGGGTTGCGACCTGACCGGTAAAGACGCGGTCATCACCTTCACCGGCCGCCAGGGCGGTGCCGGTGCAGGCAACGCCTTCTACGGCGTCAAAGTGGGCGACGGCAACGCTACGGGGATCGCCCTGAGCGTCAAGGACCATACCAACAAAGCCATCCCCCACACCGTGCCGACCGACCCCTACACGCTCGACCCGAGCGTGCCGACCACCATGGCCTTCACCGCCGTGTACAAGAGCACCGCTGCAGTGGTCACCGCGGGCCACATCGCCAGCGACATCGACCTGCTGGTCGACATCAACTGATAGCACCGTAAACACCCCGCTCAGGTTTTCCTGAGCGGGGTTTCACCCCAGCAGGCAAGAGCTCCGGCTCGCTCCCTGCCGGGGTTTCCAACGTTCAGGTAGTCCCCGACATGCACTCATGTGACTCACTCCCCGCGCGCCCGCACCGCGCCGCCAGCGGCTGCATGCTGGCCCTGGCGGCGGCATTGCTCGCCCCGGCGGCGCCCACCCAGGCGGCCATTACCCTCAATGCCACGCGTATCGTCTACCCCGGCGACGCGCACAGCGTCGCCTTGACCTTGGCCAACCCGGCGGCGCAACCCTATGCCGTACAGGTGTGGGTCAACACCGGCGACGACGACCAGACCTCGACCGTGCCCTTCATGCCCACCCCGCCGTTGTTCCGCCTCAACCCGGGCAAGGAACAGCGTATCCAGATCAACCGCCTGCCCAACGACCTGCCCACCGACCGCGAAACGGCGTTCTACTTCAATGCCCAGGAAATCCCCCAGGTCGAACAAAGCGCCAGCAACCGGCTGAACATCGCCGTGCGCACTCGCATCAAATTGTTCTACCGCCCCGCCGAGCTCAAGGACAACCCGCTGGAAAAGGCCAAGGACCTGCGCTGGGCCCTGGAGCGCGAAGGCCCCCACCACTACCTCAGCGTCAACAACCCCACGCCCTTCCATTACAGCTTCAGCGGCGTGGAACTGCGCAGCAACGGCCACACCCAGCTGATGAGCACGCTGCCCATGGCCGCCCCGTTCGCCACCCAACGTTACCCGCTGGATGCTGCCCCCGGCGCCGACGCCTCCGTTCGCTTCGCCATCATCACCGACTTCGGCACCAACGCCCCGGTTACCACGGTCGCGTTGCCGGCCAGCCACTGACGACGGCTGGCGTATTACAGGAAACCTTATGAATTGCTTACCAAAGCGCCAACGCCTGCTGCACTCGTTGGTCATTGGCAGCGGTGGCGCCCTGCTGCTGGCCAGTGACAGCGAAGCCGGAGAAAGCGCGGCATCGACTCCCGATGCGTTCGAATCCACGTTCATGCGCCAGCTCGATGGCCACTCCGCCCAGGCCGGCGCGCTGGCGCTGCAGGCGCTTGACCAGGGCCTGGACCTGGCACCCGGGCGCTATCAGGTCAAGGTGCTGGTCAACCATGACCCACTGCCCGCCCGTGAGCTGGAGATTTTCCTCGACCCACGCACCCAAGCGTTGAGTGCCTGCGTGGCGGGCGACCTGATCGCCCAGCTGAACCTGCGCAAACAGGTGGCACAAGAACTGGGCGCCCTGCCCGGCCCCTGCCTCGACCTGGCCGAGGCCATCACCGGCGCCACCGCCCAGTTCGACGCCGCCACCATGACCCTGTCGCTCAGCCTGCCCCAGGCTGCGGTGGACCGCGCCGCGGCGGCGTATGTCGACGCCAGCCAGTGGGACCAGGGCATCAATGCCGCGTTCGTGAACTACCAGGCTTCGGCACGGGAAGCACGCCACCAGGGGCTCGGCCAACGCAGCGACAAAGACCTCAATCTCAACGCCGGCCTCAACCTGGGCCCCTGGCGCCTGCGCAGCCAGCACAGCTATCAGCAGCACAGCGACACCGCCAGCCAATGGACCCGCGCCTACTCCTATGCCCAGCGCGACCTCACCGGGCTGGCCGCACAGTTGACCCTGGGCGAGACCGCCACCGATGGCAACATCTTCCCCAGTGTGCCGATCACGGGCGTACACGTGGCCAGCGACTTCGGCATGCTGCCCGATGCGGTACAAAGCTACGCGCCGATCGTGCGCGGCGTGGCGAACACCCGTGCACGGGTGCAAGTACGCCAGAACGGCTATCCGATCTACTCCACCTACGTCAGCCCCGGGCCCTATCAGATCGATGACCTGACCACCAATGGCGGCGGCGGCGAGCTGGAGGTCATCGTCACCGAAGCCGATGGCCAGGAACGCCGCTTCATCCAACCTTACGCCACCTTGAGCAACCTGCTGCGCGAAGGCATCTGGCGCTACAGTGGCAGCCTGGGCCGCTACAACCCCAATAGCGGCCTGGACAGCCCCTGGCTGGCACAGGCCACCGCCGCCCGTGGCATGCCCTGGCACTCGACGCTCTATGGCGGTGCAATGACCAGCGACTACTACCGGGCCTTCAACATCGGTATTGGCCGCGACCTCGGCCAGTGGGGCGCGCTGGGCTTCGACATCACCCGCGCCGACACCGACGACGGCCAGGGCAATGATTTGAACGGGTACAGCTATGCGATGCGATTCGGCAAATCGTTCGATACCCGCACCGACCTGCGCTTCGCCGGCTATCGCTACTCCACCGAAGGCTACCGCGACTTTCACGAAGCGGTTCGCCAACATAGCCACGACAGCCGCTGGTTGGGGAGCCGTCGCAGCCGCCTGGAGGCATCGGTCTTCCAGGCTTTTGACCGCAGCTCGGTCAGCTTTACGCTGTCCGAGGAACAATACTGGCGCTCCAACTACAGCCGTCGGCAGTACCAGTTGGCGTTCAACACCCAACACAAGGGCGTCACCTATAACCTCTATGCCTCGCAGTCGCTCAGCGACCAAGCGCTGGGTGATCGCCAGGTCGGCCTCAACGTATCCTTTCCATTGCACTGGGGCCGCAACAGCAGTGCCGGCTTCGACCTGCAGGAGCGCGACGGCCAGTTCAGCCAGCGCGCCACCTTCAACGGCTACGGCGCGTCGCGGCGCCTGAACTACCAGGCGTCGCTGGCCAACAGCGAAACCCAACGGCAGACCGCAGCGGTGTCGCTGGGCTACCAGGGCCCGGTCGCCAGTGTCGGCGCCGGCCTGACCCAAGGTCCCGATTACACCAGCCTGTCGGCCAATGCCAGCGGCGCGCTGTTGTGGCATGGCGGTGGCCTGCTGGCCGGCCCTTACCTGGGCGAAACCAGCGGTTTGATCGAAGTTCCTGGCATTGCCGGGATTGAAGTACAGAACACCCAGTCCGGCCGCACCAATGCCGACGGCTACGCCCTGCTGCCGTTCCTGCGCCCGTACCGGGTCAACCGGCTGGCCCTGAACACCGACACCCTGGGCCCCGAAGTGGAAATCGACAACGCGGCGGCCAGCCTGGTGCCTCGTCGCGGCGCCGTGATCAAGCAACGCTTCGAGGCGCGCACCGTGGAGCGGGTACTGCTCACCTTGAGCGACGCCCAAGGCCGCCCACTGCCGTTCGGTGCGCAGCTGCGCGACCACGACGACCAGGTGCTGACCATCGTCGGGCAGGCCGGCCAGTTGCTCTACAGCAACACCCAGAAGGGCCGGCAACAACTGACCCTGCACTGGGGCACGGCCGCCAACGAGCGCTGCAAAGTGCAGTTCGACACCGCCGCCATGCCCTTGCAAAGCGGCTACCGTACCGGAGCGCTGACATGCCTTTGACCGCCCAACCCCCGACCCGTAAGCCGCGCCTCCCCTTGCTCGAGATTCTGCCGAACATGCGTGATACCCGCTATAGCCTGCCTCCACTGTTGGCCATGCTTGCACTGTGCCTGCCCCCCACCGCGCAAGCGGTCACCTCCTCCAACGCCGATACGCTCAACACCTGTTTCTGGACGCCTGGCCAAGGTAGCGGCCCTGCACAGTTCAGCGCAGACCTGGGCACTACCTATGTTGCGGCCGATGCGCCGATCGGCAGCGTGATCGGCCAGTTCGAGCGCGTGGTCAACGCCATGACCCCTGGGCCAGAAGTACAGTGCGACAACAATGGCACCGCCACCTTGCGCATGCATACCACAGCGCTACTGCCACTGGTGCCCAACCCGCCCCCGGTCAATGGCGAAAACGTCAGTGGCCACGTGTTGCGCACCAGCATTCCAAATGTCGGGGCAATCGTGCGCATTCGCGACAAGTTCGATGGTTTCGCGGCGGCCGACTTCCTCGCCGACACGCCGCGCCAGCGCATCCCGTTCAATGCGGTGCAAACCCAGGAAATGGCCTATCTATTTGCCCTCAACCGGCTGAACCAGTGGGTCACGCTGGTCAAGCTGGGGCCGTTGGAGCCCGGCGTCCATAGCTTTTCCGGTGGTGACTGGTTCAGCGGCACCTTCCAGGACATCGGCCATGGGTTCAACAGCACCCTGACCGGCACTATCGTGCAATCGCAATGCTCCCTCGCCGCCAACCCGGTGAGCGCCGATCCAGTGTTGCTGGGCGAATGGGACAGCAGCGATTTCACCGGCGCAGGGTATGGTACCGCGCCCGTGGATTTCACCATCACCCTCAGCAGCTGCGTCTCGGACCCTAACCAGGACGACCCATGGCGCGTGGCCATGGCCAATATTCGCCTGGAAGGGGCCAATGGTTCGGTGCCAGTGCCCGGTACCGACGGCCTCTTCACCCTGAGCAGCGACTCGACCGCGGCCGGCGTCGGCATCCAGATCATGCGCGACGACGGAGTAACGCCGATCGCATTGCAACGCGACGTTCCGGTCACCGCCATCGCCCCTTCGGGCGATACCGTGCTGCCCTTCACCGCACGCCTGCTGCAGACCGGCGCAGTGACCCCCGGCATCGCCAAAGGGTCGCTGAATTTCACCATTACTTACCAATAGCCCCGTCAGGACACCAGTTGCAGGCTCAAGGTACGCAACGCAATGAACCTGGCGCCACCGTCGAAGCTCACCTGAACCGTCACGTCGAAGTGGCTGTTGAGCACCACCTGGCGAAGCTGCGCCGCGGTCAACGTGCCAACCACCTTGTCGGCAGCCAGGTCCGCAGCGGTCACTACATGGTTGCTCAGTATCTCGAAGGCGCTGGTGCCCTCGAAGCGCACCTTCAGGCGCTGCCCCGCTTCGGCGAACGGCCACACCGGTTGTTCGAAGGTAGCGCCCTGGGTGGCATTGCTCAGGTGCAGGAACCCGGGCGTGTTCTGCGCATTCACGCAAGTCACCAGCCGGGCCGCCGTAGCGGGCAAGCGCGCCACCGTGATCGGCTGGGGGTGGAGGGATGCTCGACCCGTGCGCCGCCCTTGGCCACTACACCGTTCACCCGGTACCTCAAGTTCAAGACACTGCCGCCCACATAGGGTGCGAACAGTTGCTTGTCCAAGGTGAAGCGGCGATCGGCAGGCAGGGCCTGATACTCACCCACGTAGGTCGGCGCGCCGCTTTCATCGGCCAATTCCACGCGTACTTCCTCACCGGGATGCAGCGTGGTATCGGCCTGCAGTTCGACCTTGGCGCCGCGGTTCACCGCCAACGGATCCAGTACCCAAGCGCCCGCTTGCTGCACGGCTTCGAGCAATCGTGGTGCTGGCAGATAGCGCGGGACAGGGGTGGTTTGCAGGGTCACGGAAGTTATGATTGACCACGTGCCCGGGTTGCCGGCACGGTCGTTGGCGCGGGTCCAGAGCCGGTAGGCACCATCGGGCATCCCGCGCAGCGTCACGCCCGCCAGATCAATGGTCAAGGGGCCGCCGAGTTCGCCGGCTTGCAAGGTATGGCTGCCGGCACGGGCTGTTTCACTCTGCGTCTGCCCCAGGTACCAGGTGATCACGTCCCCCTCCCTGGGCTCACGATGCAGCGCGGCGCTGACGCGAACGTTTTCGCTGTGGGTGGTCAAGTAGAGGTCGGTGATGGTGGCGTCCACCAGGTCGGTGGGCAGCGTGACTTGCCCCTGATCGGGGCCGAACGTGGGCGGCGTCTTGTCTACCGTGAAGCGGGTGATTGCGGAATCGTCAGGGTTGCCGTTCCACAACTGCAGAACGTATTGGAGCGAGTGGACGCCTTCGACCAGCTCTTCCTTGGGCAGCATGATGAACAAGTCGGCTGGATCGATAGGCGCGGTCCAGGTTTTCTCGTTGACGTGATAGACCCCGACGAACAGGTCCACCCTGTCTTCTCGGCCGTTCAGGCTGCCGGTCCAGGCGGGCAGTTCGACTCGCACGTCTTGCTGGGTCAGCTCGTAGGGCAACAAGTTGGGCTGGTTGTCGCCGATATCGGGAAGCACTCCACATAGGGTGGGGGCCCCCGCCTGCAGGCGGGGAGAACGTACTGGATCGGGCATCATGGCAATCCGATTGGGAGAAGGGATCACCATTAGAATACGAGCTGCGCATCGGCAAAACTGGCAGAACTGCTAGGGGGGCCGCCGTTATCCTTTTGGCGTGCGCAGGGTCACGAACTCTTCCGCAGCCGTAGGGTGCACGCCGATGGTCTCGTCGAACAGCTGCTTGGTAGCGCCGGCCTTCAACGCGATCGCCAGGCCCTGGACGATTTCCCCGGCGTCGGGGCCGACCATGTGGCAACCCAGCACCTTGTCGGTGGCCTTGTCGACCACCAGCTTCATCAGGGTGCGTTCCTGCACGTCGGTGAGGGTCAGCTTCATCGGGCGGAAATCGCTTTCGAAAATAGCCACCTCATGGCCCTTCTCCCGCGCTTCTTCCTCGGTCAAGCCGACGGTGCCGATGGGTGGCTGGCTGAATACTGCAGTGGCTATGTGCTGGTAGTCCACCGGGCGATACTGCTCGGGCTTGAACAACCGGCGCGCCAGGGCCATGCCTTCGGCAAGCGCCACGGGGGTGAGTTGCACGCGGCCAATGACGTCGCCCAGAGCAAGCACCGACGGTTCGGTGGTCTGGAACAGCTCGTCGACCTTGATGAAGCCTTTGTCGTCCAGCTGCACCTCGGTGTTTTCCAGGCCCAGGTTGTCGAGCATCGGCCGCCGGCCGGTGGCGTAGAACACGCAGTCGGTTTCCAGTTCGCGGCCATCCTTCAGGCTGACCTTGAGGCTGCCGTCGGCGAGCTTGTCGATGCGGGCGATGTCGGCGTTGAACTGCAGGTCGACGCCCGCGGCGGTCATCTGGTCGCGCAGATGGGTGCGCACCGTGCCGTCGAAGCCGCGCAGGAACAGCCCGCCGCGGTACAGCTGGGTGACCTGCGCGCCGAGGCCGTTGAAGATGCCGGCAAACTCCACGGCGATATAGCCGCCGCCGACCACAATGATGCGCTTGGGCAACTGCTCCAGGAAGAAGGCTTCATTGGAGCTGATGGCGTGCTCGCTTCCCGGGTGTTCCGGGATCACCGGCCAGCCCCCCACGGCCAGCAGGATACGCTCGGCACTGTAGCGCTGGCCGTTGACCTCCACCGTATGGGCATCGACCAGGTAGCCGTGGCCCTCGAGCAGGGTCACGCCGCTGTTGACCAGCAGCTTGCGGTAGATGCCGTTGAGGCGCTCGATCTCGCGGTTCTTGTTGGCGATCAGCGTCGGCCAGTCGAACTTAGGCTGTTCGTCCAGGGTCCAGCCGTAACTCTTGGCGACTTCGAAGTCTTCGGAAAAATGTGAGCCGTACACCAACAGCTTTTTCGGCACGCAGCCGACGTTGACGCAGGTGCCACCCAGGTAGCGGCTCTCGACCACGGCCACCTTGGCGCCGAAGCCGGCGGCGAAACGCGCTGCACGCACGCCACCCGAGCCGGCGCCGATCACGAACAGGTCAAAATCGTAAGACATCGCGGTATTCCTTGTGCAAAACAATGGCGCCAGTGTACGGCAGAAACAAAAAAAACGCCGCCGAGCGTGAACTCGACGGCGTTTTTACGGGTTACCGGGGTGACGCGCTGAATCAGAGCGCCTTGCCAGTCTTGTAGAAGTTCTCGAAGCAGAAGTTGGTCGCTTCGATGTAGCCTTCGGCGCCACCACAGTCGAAACGCTGGCCTTTGAACTTGTAGGCCAGCACGCAACCGTCCTTGGCCTGCTGCATCAGCGCGTCGGTGATCTGGATCTCGCCGCCTTTGCCCGGTGGGGTGTTCTTGATCAGCTCGAAGATGTCCGGAGTGAGGATGTAGCGGCCGATGATCGCCAGGTTCGACGGGGCATCTTCCGGCTTCGGCTTCTCGACCATGTTGGTCACGCGGTAGATGTCGTCACGGATCATGTCGCCGGCGATCACGCCGTACTTGTTGGTTTCCTGCGGGTCGACTTCCTGGATGGCGACGATCGAGCAGCGGAACTGGTTGTACAGCTTGACCATCTGCTGCAGTACGCCGTCGCCTTCGAGGTTCACGCACAGGTCGTCAGCCAGGACCACAGCGAAGGGTTCGTCGCCGATCAGCGGCTGGCCGCTGAGGATGGCGTGGCCCAAGCCTTTCATCTGGATCTGGCGGGTGTAGGAAAAGGTGCACTCTTCGATCAGGCGGCGGATGCCGACCAGGTATTTTTCCTTGTCGGTGCCCTGAATCTGGTTTTCCAGTTCGTACATGATGTCGAAGTGGTCTTCGATGGCCCGCTTGCCGCGGCCGGTCACGATCGAAATCTGGGTCAGGCCGGCTTCCAGTGCTTCTTCAACGCCGTACTGGATCAACGGCTTGTTGACCACCGGCAGCATTTCCTTGGGCATGGCTTTGGTCGCTGGCAGAAAGCGAGTGCCGTAACCGGCTGCTGGGAACAAGCATTTTTTGATCATCAGGATTCCTTAACAGGGCATTGCGGTCGAATGGGGCGCAGTCTAATCAGGCCAGGGGGCGGATGACAATGCCCCGGCGCCGTGTGTTTGTTGGATCATCAGAAATATTCGCGGTGCGATAGTTCCAACCGAGTGAAAAATTACTGGCCAGCAGCCGGGGGCAATCATTTTTGTGTACCCGCTGCCCCGCTATGTATAGCATTCACGCCCACCAGCCGCCTCCCCGCGGCGGCCCGAAACCCCTCTTTATTTTGACGATCGACTCCCCCATGCATAAAACCCTCGCACTGGTTGCAGTCCTGGCCCTGGCCGGCTGTGCGACCGCTTCACCGACCTACCTCAAAGACGGCCGCCAGGGCCTGAGCATCGACTGCTCGGGCGAGGCCATGAAATGGCAACAGTGCTATGACAAGGCGGCCCAGTCTTGCAATAGCGGCCATTACCAGGTGCTGGCCCGCAACGGCGTGGCCCTGACCACCGACGATCAAAGCATCACCGCAGACCCTGGCACGTACAAGAACCGCAACCTGGTGATCAGCTGCAAGTGATGGATTGGCGCTGCCGGCCTCATCGCGGGCATCGCCCGCTCCAACGCGTTGGATGAACATTGTTGGAGCTGGCGAAGCCTGCGATGCGGCCCTGGGGCTTAACCGGAGATGCAGGCGTCGGCGGCCTTGCGTACGTCGCCGAAGCGCAGCGGGAAATTGCTGAGGTGCTCATGCACCTTGATCGAGCTGCCGCTGGAACGTTCTTCGATGAGGATGACCGCCGCCGGGCCATCGCTGAGTTTCTGCGGCACTACCACCATCAGGCCGTTGTGGATCTTTTCGATCTTCGACGGCTTGCGCGAGTCCTGCAGTTTGCCAACCACACAGTCGGCATATTCCTGGGGTTTCTTCCCGGAAATCACGCTCATGGTCTCGGGGGACTGTTCGATTTCGGCGACCGAAGTACAACCGCCCAGCAACGCCAACAACGCCACGCCCCACGCCAACCGCTTCATATAATTCTCCACAAAAAAACTTCAGACCTCTTGGTCATGTATTTAGCTCCCGTGCCGCGGCGCTTTTTTCCATCCAGGCGCCAGCGCAAGGCTTACCATGGTATCTTTACACTTTTGCCCGCTCTACCGTTCCGGAGTTTTCCATGAAATTCGTCCACCAGCGCGAACACCTTAACGAAGACGACCTGGTCGTCATCCAGTGCTCCCAGCGCTGCAACATTCGCCTGATGAGCGATGCCAACTTCCGCAGCTTCAAAAATGGTGGCCGCCACAGCTACCACGGCGGTGCCTTCGATGCCTTCCCGGCACGCATCACGGCGCCCAGCACCGGCTACTGGAACATCACCATCGACACGGCCGGCACCAAGCCGAGCCCTGCGGTGCGCAAGCCGGCGTTCACTCATACCATAAAGATCGTGCGGCGCTCGACGTCAAAATTCAGTTAAGCCCCTGTCGCTACAAGGTACTGCCACCGTGACCAAATTCGTGATCCGCTACCTGCTCGACGGCGAACGCCGTTGGGATTTCGCCCACCTCGATACTGGCTCCCTGCAAGAAGCCACCGCCGCGCTGAAGGTCATACACGGCGACGACATCGCCAAGGTCAGCGACATCAAGGTCAGCAAGGCGCTGTAATTCAGTCGCACTAGGCCCCTTCCGCCCTGGAGGCCATTCGCTATATATTCCACTATATAACGATAACCTCAGCCTCCGGAGCCACACAGATGATCCCTCGCCTCGCCCTCTTCACCCTGTCCGCCCTGTGCTTGTCGGTCGCCCATGCCGATGACGTGCAGGTGGCGGTCGCGGCCAACTTCACCGCGCCGATCCAGGCGCTGGCCGAACCCTTCCACAAGGCCACCGGTCACACTCTGGTCGCATCCTACGGCGCCACCGGCCAGTTCTACACCCAGATCAAGAACGGCGCACCGTTCGAAGTGTTCCTGGCGGCGGACGACACCACCCCGGCCAAGCTCGAAAAGGAAGGCGACACCGTTGCCGGCTCGCGCTTCACCTATGCGGTAGGCACCCTGGCGCTGTGGTCGGCCAAGGAAGGTTACATCGATGCCAAGGGCGACGTGCTGAAAAAGAACGAGTACCAGCACCTGTCCATCGCCAACCCCAAGGCGGCGCCGTACGGCCTGGCCGCCACCGAAGTGCTGGACAAGCTCAAGCTGACCGAAGCCACCAAGGGCAAGATCGTCGAGGGCCAGAACATTTCCCAGGCCTATCAGTTCGTCTCCACCGGCAACGCCGAGCTCGGCTTCGTGGCGCTGTCGCAGATCTACAAGGACGGCAAGGTCACCAGTGGCTCGGCCTGGATCGTACCCAGCGACCTCTACTCGCCCATCAAGCAAGATGCCGTGGTATTGACCAAGGGCAAGGACAACAAGGCCGCCGCCGCGCTGATGGAGTACCTCAAGACCCCTGAAGCGGCGAAGATCATCAAGTCGTTCGGCTACGAACTCTGATGCCCTTCAGCGCCAGTGACCTGTCGGCCATCTGGCTGACCCTTCAACTGGCCAGCCTGACCACCCTGATCCTGCTGGTGGTGGGCACGCCCATCGCCTGGTGGCTGACCCACACCCGCTCGCGCTTGCGGGGCCCGGTGGGGGCCGTGGTGGCCTTGCCGCTGGTGTTGCCGCCAACGGTGATCGGCTTCTACCTGCTATTGCTGCTGGGCCCTCACGGCCTGATCGGCAAGACCACCCAGGCCCTGGGCCTGGGCACTGTGGTGTTCAGCTTTGCCGGCCTGGTGATCGGTTCGGTGCTGTATTCCATGCCCTTCGTGGTGCAGCCGCTGCAGAACGCCTTCACCGCCATCGGCAAGCGCCCGCTGGAAGTCGCCGCCACCCTGCGCGCCTCGCGCCTGGATTGCTTCTTCAGCGTGGTGGTGCCACTGGCGCGCCCCGGTTTCATCACCGCCAGCATCCTAGGCTTTGCCCATACCGTGGGCGAGTTCGGCGTGGTGTTGATGATCGGCGGCAATATTCCCGACCGCACCCGCGTGGTGTCGGTACAGATTTTCGACCACGTGGAAGCCCTCGAGTACGCCCAGGCACACTGGTTGGCCGGCACCATGGTGGTGTTTTCCTTCTTCGTGCTGCTGGCGCTGTATTCAAGCCGCGGCCACAAAAGCAGCTGGAGCTGAGTGTTGAACAGCCCGATCACCGCGCGCCTGCGCTTGCAAAAGCCCGGCTTCGGCCTAGACGTCGACCTGCAGTTGCCGGGCCGTGGCGTCAGCGCCTTGTTTGGCCCCTCGGGCTCCGGCAAGACCACGTGCCTGCGCTGCCTGGCTGGCCTGGAACGGGCCGACGAGGCCTATATCGAAGTGGCTGGCGAAGTGTGGCAGGACAGCGCCCGCGGCCTGTTCGTACCGCCACACAAACGGCGCCTGGGCTATGTGTTCCAGGAAGCCAGCCTGTTCGAACACCTGTCGGTGCGCGACAATTTGCTGTACGGCTGGAAGCGAGTGCCGGCGGCGCAACGCAAGGTGCAGATGGACCACGCCTGCGCGCTGCTGGGCATCGATGGCCTGCTTCATCGGCGCCCGGCCGAGCTTTCCGGCGGTGAACGCCAGCGCGTCGGCATCGCCCGCGCCCTGCTCACCAGCCCCGGCCTGTTGCTGATGGACGAACCGCTGGCGGCCCTCGACAGCGCCCGCAAGAACGAAATCCTGCCGTACCTGGAGCGCCTGCACCAGGAACTGCAGATTCCGCTGGTGTACGTCAGCCATGCCCAGGGCGAGGTCGCGCGCCTGGCCGACCACTTGGTGCTCCTGGACAATGGCCAAGTGCGGGCGAATGGACCGATCGGCGCCACCTTGGCCCGGCTCGATCTGCCATTGGCCCTTCAGGACGATGCCAGCGTGGTCATCGACGGGCTGGTCCGGCAATTCGCACCATCCTTCGACCTGCTAGCGGTCGGCTTGCCGGGTAGCGAACTGCAGTTGCTGGTCACCCACGCCGCGCTGCCCACCGGCAGCCCACTGCGGGTGGCGGTGCAGGCCCGCGATATCAGCCTGAGCCTGCAGGCGGAGCACCAGAGCAGCATCCTCAACCGCCTGCCCGTGACCATCAACGCCCTCGCCGAGGCCGCCCACACCGCCCATGTGCTGGTCAGCCTGGACGCCGACGGCACGCCGCTGCTGGCGCGCATTACCCGTTATTCAGCCGAGCAGCTAGGCATTGCTCCCGGCCTGAAAGTGTGGGCGCAGATCAAATCGGTCGCCGTGGTCGCCTGATCAACACTGCGCGCCGGCCCGCTCGGCGCCCTCGCCCAGACTGTCCAGCAAGCCGTGCATAGCCTGCGCCAGCACCGCCAAGGCGGGCTGCAGTTCTGCCTCCTCACCACGCAGTGCCTCCTCGCACAGTGCACAAGCGCGCAACACCGCGCCGGCGCGAATCAACCGCGCGCTGCCCTTGATGCGATGCACCAGGTCGGCCAGCGGCTGCAAGTCCTCATCCGTCGCCAGGGCGCCGATCTTGGCGATATCGTCGTGCAGGCTGCTCTGCAAGGTGCCCAGTAGCTGTGCGAGGCCCAGCGGGCAGCCGCCGGTCAGGCGCCGCAGCTCGCTGAGGTCGATTTCATCCTGGCCCTCGCCGCGCCCGGGCAAGGGCTGCACATCGCGCAGGCGCGCGGCGATCTGCACCAGGCTCAGGGGCTTGAACAGGCAATCGTCCATGCCCGCCGCCAGGCAGCGCTGGCGCTCGGCTTCCTGGGCATTGGCGGTATAGCCCAGCAGCAGGCAGGCGGGTGCGCCGGCCTGGCGTTCGTGCTCGCGAATCTGCCGGGCCAAGGCGTAGCCGTCACCGTCCGGCATGTTGCAGTCGGTGATCACCACATCGAAGGGTTCAGCGCACCAGCGCTCCAGCCCGGCCACGCCGTCGCTGGCGAGGCTGACTTCGTGGCCGAGGAAACCCAGCTGCTGGTCGAGCAGCAGGCGGTTGGCTGGGTAATCATCGACCACCAGTACTCGCAGTGGTTGGGCGGTGTGGAGCGGCTCGGGTGGCGCGTCGCAGGTTTCAGCGGCATCGGTGGCGCGTGCCACCTGTAACGTCACCCACACCTGGGTGCCCTCGCCTTGCTGGCTGTACAGCTTCAACTCGCCGCCCATCAAGGCGCAGAGCGCACGGCTGATGCTCAGGCCCAGACCGGCGCCGATACGGCCGTCGGCGGCCTGGTTGCTGGCCTGGGCGAAAGGCTCGCCCAGCTGCGCCTGCTGGTCGTCGGCGATGCCTACCCCGGTGTCGGCCACGCACAGCACCAGGCGCACGTCACGCCCAAGGGGCTGGGCGTCGAGGCTGACCCGCACATGGCCGATTTCAGTGAACTTGATGGCGTTAGCGATCAGGTTGCCGAGCACTTGGCGTAGCCGCAGCGGGTCCAGTTCCACCGCCAGCGGGGTATCGCCACTTAGTTGCAGGCTCAGGGTCAAGCCCTTGTGGCGGGCCTGGGCATCGTACACGCGCACCACCGATGCGGCCCAGGCGTCCAGCACCACAGCCTTGGGCGCCAGTTGCACGTGGCCGCTTTCGATACGGGTCACGTCAAGAATATCGCCGATCAGGTCCACCAGGCTTTTCGCCGCATCGGCGGCCACCTCGATGGCCATGCGGTCGAGCCGGCCCTGGTCGGCCTTCTTCTGCGCCAGCTCGAGCATGCCCAGAACGGCGTTCATCGGCGTGCGAATTTCGTGGCTCATGGTCGCCAGGAACTGGGTCTTGGCCTGGTTCGCGGCTTCGGCGTCCTCCTTGGCGGCCTGATAGGCGACGCACAGCTGCTCGCGTTCGGTAATGTCGATCCAGCCGGCGATCAGCCCCACCGTCTGCCCGTCGGCGGCCTTGTAGGGCAGCATCCAATGGTAGATGGTCAGCTGCTTGCCGTTGGCGAGGTTCAAGGCACGGTCTTCGATGATCGGCCGGCCGTCCGCCATCACCTGCAGGTAGGAGGCCTGGTAGAACTCGGCCTGGCGCGCGTCGACCACGGTGGTGACGGTCACCGGTTGGCCGATCACGTCTTCACGGGCCAGCTGCAGGGCCTTCAGGTAGCTGGCGTTGCAGTTGAGCAGCAGGCCCTGGCGGTCGCGCACGTAGATGGGGTGCGGGGTGCCGTCGATCATCACCCGCATGAACTCGAGCTGGTCGGTGAGCGCCCGCTCGGCGCGTACGGCGCGGCGGATCTGCCGGCGCAACCAGGTGATCCAGCCCAGCGCCAGCACCAGCAGCGCGGCGCCGATCAGCAGCATCTGGACGATCATCGTGCGGTGGCGATGCCAGTAGCCCTGGGACACCACCACATCGGGGCGCGCGCGGGTGGTCAGGGCTTCCAGGTCCTGGGGCTCGATGCTCAGCAGGGCCTTGTCGATGATCGACAGCAGCTCATGGTCGCCCCGGGCGGTGGCGAACGCGAAGTTCGCCGAACTCACCGGCAAGGCCGCACTGATGCGCAATTCACCGGGGTATTGCGCGGCGATCAGGTAGCGCGCCGCCAACAGCGACACCAGGGCGGCTTCGGCCTTGCCCCGCGCCACCTTGGCCAGTGCATCGGCGGGCGTGTAGGCTTCCAGTACACCGATACCTGGATAACGCTCCTGCAAGTCGTCCAGCAAAAAGCTGCCTTGCAGCAGCGCCAAGGTGCGCCCATTGAGCTCCTCGAGGGTGGTCGCGCCCCGCCCCTGGTCGCGGGTCACCAGCACCATGCTGCTGTTGAGGTACGGGCGGCTGAAGCTCAGTCGCTCTTCGCGCACACGGCTCGGTGCCAGCGCCGCCAGCAATTGCGCGTCGCCCTTGGCCACACTGGCGACCATCTGCCCCACCGACGCTGCCGCCTGCACTTCGAACACCAGCCCGGTGCGCTGGCTGATAGCGTCCAGCACCTCGGCGCTGACCCCACGAAAACGCCCGCGCCCGTCCCGATAACTGATGGGCAGCAGTTGCTCGTCGATCAGCACCTTCACCTGCGGGTGGCGGCGTAGCCAACGCTGCTCGGCATCGTTGAGCTGTACGCTGGCGCGCAACGGAATCACCACCCCCTCGACGCTCCAGCGCCGCAGTATGGCGCGCCGCTCCAGCGGCTCGATCACCTGCAGGGCGCTGTTGACCAGGGTCAGCAGGCGGCTGTTGGCAGGCGCCATGGCAAAACCGAAATGATGCTCGCGCAGCTCTGGCACCTGCGCCAGCTGCAAGTTGCTGAGCTGGCTGCGGCCGATCTGGAAATAGGCCCCCAGGGCGTTGCCCAGGTAGAGGTCGGCCTGACCGAAGGCGACCGCCCCCAGGGCGCCGAGGGCAGACTGGTAGGTCAGGATCTCGGCGTCGGGGTAGATCAGCCGTATCACGTCTTCTGGCAGGTAGTGCTCGACCATGGCCAACCGCGGCCGCGACGGGGTATCGCCATCGGTGTAGTCGCTGCGGGTGGCGAGCACCGTCTGGTCGCGGCCGTAGGCCTGGGTGATCACCAGGTTGGCGTTGGCCACCTCGAAGGTATTGGAGGTGCCCAGCAGGTCGAGCTCCCCGCGCTGCAGCGCGGCGATGGCCGAGGCCCGCGAGGGATAGCGGCGCACCTCGACCTGCAGGTTCAGCAGTTCGGCGATCAGCCGTACATAGTCAGCGGTAATGCCTTCATAGTCGCGGCCCGAGCCGGTGATATCGAACGGCGGGTAGTCCGGCTGGCTGACGCCCAGGCGCAGCGCCCGGTGCTCCCACAGCCAACGGCGGTCGTTATCGCTGAGGTCGATGGCGGCCACTGCCGCGGCACTGGGCGTCGAGCGCCCGAGCAGGTGCAGGGCCGCTGGCGGCGCGGCGCCGGCGCGGGCGTCGGCCTGCATCACCAGCCAGCACAACAGGGCACACGCCAGCAGCTTGCTCACTGGCACCGTCACGACACGATCAGCTGGTGACGCTTGGCCAGGTCGGCCAGGTCCACCAGCGTCCCTACCTTGAGCTTGTGCATCAGGCGCAGCTTGTAGGTGCTGACCGTCTTGCTGCTCAGCAACAACAGTTCAGCCACTTCATGGTTGCGCAGCCCGCGGGCCAGTTGCTGCAGGATCATCAACTCACGGTCGGTCAGCCGCGCGATCAGTTCCGCTTCGCTGGCGGTGCGGTCGCCCTGGTACACGGTGCCCAGCTCGACATCGGGAAAATAGTTGTAGCCGGTCATCACTGCCGCCACTGCCTTGCTCAGTTCCACCAGGCGGTCGCTCTTGCACACATAGCCCTTGGCCCCGGCCTTCTGGCAGCGCGTCGAGAAATACTCGGCGGGCTGCGAGGTCAGCACCAGCACCCGGGAAGGAATGCGCTGCTCGCGCAGCCGCAGGATCACCTCGATACCGTCCAGCCCGGGCATGCTGATGTCGAGGATGATCAGGTCGGGGATGAAGTTCTTGGCCATCTGCAGGCCCTCTGTTCCCGAGCTGGCCTCGATGATCGACGAGAAGCCTTCGTGCTTGAGCAGTGCTTTGACGCTGGCGCGGATGAACGGGTGATCGTCCACGATCAATGCCTTGTACATGGGTCCCTCCTTCAGATGGGCGGTTCAACCGTTGAACTCGTAGGTGCGGCTGGCCTTGCTTTCCAGCAGATTGAAGCGGTAGGTGCGGCCGCTGCGTTTCTCGAAAGCTCTTTCCGTGCCCGGCAGCAGGTGGTGGACGGTGGCTGTTTCGCAGCTCTTGCCGCTCAGGTCGCAGTCGCTGAAGTGGTCCAGTACTATGGTGGCGTTGCCTTGGTTGGCGACCACGAAGCGCCCGCTGTGCTGCTGGACTTGGGTGTCATAGCGACTGGCGTTGGGCTTGACGAAAGCCAGCGAGCCATAGCCGGCGAGGATATTGACGCCGGCCTTGAGGGCCTTTTCGTATTGCTCGGCTTCGGCTTCGGACACCGCGAAACCGTCGCCCGCCTCCGGCAGCACCGGTATGAAACGCAGGCGGAAATAGCGTTCGCGCTCGCGCTCGCCGCGGTACAGCAGGCGCACCGATTGCAAGCCGCCCGCGGGTACGATCAAACGCGCGGGGCTGGCCACCAGGGCGCGCTGGTCCGCCGGCAGGCCGTCCATGGGCACTTCCCGCGGCGCGCCGCCGGTGTCGTAGATCAGCTCGCTGACGCTGACCTTGACGAAGGCCGTGGTGTCGCCGCCGTTACGCACGCGCTTGAGCAAGGTGCTCTTGTCGCCTTCGAAGTAGTCGTGCAGCGCGCCGATGTTGATCTCCGGCCCGGCCCAGGCCAGGGAAGGGAGCAGGAGAAAGGCGATGAGCAGTTTGTTCATGAATGCGTACCTTGTGGGCTGAGCCAGGGATTGTTGCGAAGAATGTCAGGGGCGGTCTGTAGTCCGTTTCCGAGAATTGCGCGCCTGTTCCTCCCGTTAATTAAGCAAAGTTGCCAGTTGGCTTTTCAGGCCTCGCGGTTGCCCAGCGTTTGCGCGCCATCAGCCAGGCTGTCGGCCGTGCAGGCCTGATCGCCCACCAACAGCACTTCGTTTTCACGCTTGGCGTGCTTGTCGTCCAGGCGCAGGAAACACACGGGGCTGCCGTTGTGGCGCACCTCCAGGGTGGGGGTCGATTCGCTCATCTCCACCGCGAAAAAGCCGTCGGCCTCGCTGACACTGCGGCTGGCGTGGTTGATGACCATGGCGCCGCGAATCGGCGCGCCTTGCGCATCAAGCAGGCGCCCGAGCACGGTGACGGTACGCATCACCCGCACCTGCTGGTAGCCGACGCCGCCCCGGTTGAGGTGGTAGCCCAGGCTCGGCGGCTGGATCACCGCGGCGTGGGCCTCGCTGCCCTGGAAGTCGAACACCAGGTTGCCGGCCTTGTAGGCGCCCACCGGCACGATGTTGCGCCCCGGCCGCAGGATCGAGCCGAAGCCGCTGTAGTCGTCGGCGCGCAGTTCCAGGTTGCTGATGTCGGATTCGACGTCGACGATCATGCCGGCGTCGTAGGTCTGGTATTCGCCGCTGAAGGCCATATGCCCTGCCCCGAGCGCCACGGTGCTTTCCAGATTGAGGCCGCCGCTGAGTTCATTGTTGTAGGAGCTGGTCTGCAAATAGGCATCGCCGAACGCAGCCGCGCTCTGGAATTGCGCGTTGGCGCCGACGCCGGTGCCGTAGCGGTCGCCGGTGACGGTGCCGCCCAGGGTACGCAGGGCGCCATACTCGACATCCTGCTGGTAGGACAGCGAGCCGTTGACGTCGCGCTGGCCATCGCGGGACGAGCGGCTGCCGAGGCTGGCCGACAGGCGCTTGTCCGAGCCGCCCACGCTCATGCTCAAGCTGAGGTTGACGCCACGGCTGCGAGCATCACCGCTGCTGGCCGTGCCTGGGCGGTCGAACACCGACAGGCGCCAGGTGGAGTCGGAGTTGAACACCCGGCCGTAGTAGCTCCAGCCGAGGTCCACCGCGGTGCCGCTGTTGGCGCCCTGGCTATGGCTCAGGCGCACGGTGGCGGCATGCTTGCGGTTCAGGCGGTGGTGCAGGGACAGCGAGCTGGTGGTGGTCAGCTGGCCCTTGGGGTACAGGCGATCGAAGCGCTCGCGTTCCTCGCGGCTATCACCGCGGTAGCTGTAGTCGCGTACGTAGCGCTGCCAGGCGCGGCTGTGGCTGAGCACCAGGTTGCCGCCTTCATAGTTCCACAGGCCTTGCAGGTCGTAGCCGTTGCCGCGCTGGTCGGTGTGGTAGAGGTTGCCGAACAGCTTGAAGCGGTCGTAGATGTCCCAATCCAGCGAGGTGCCGTATTGCATCAGTTCGGCAACGCGCTGGGTGGACAGCCCGAGCACGGCCCGCGGGTGCACCAGGTAGTTGCCGATCAGCCCGGCGCTAAGGCCGCCCTGGTAGCGGTCGTCCCAGTTGCTGAGCAAGTTCTCCTGGCGGCCGAGATAGAGGTTGTAGCGCCAGGGCTCGTCGAGGTTGGTCCAGTTCTGCGGCTTGTAGATGAACTCCTCGCTGGTGGACGTGACCTGGCCGTCTTCGATCAGCCGCACCTCCACTTCGTAGATGCCGCCGGGCAGCACCTTGGTGTCGAGGGTCTGCAGGCCCGGCTGCACTGGCTGGCTGTTGATCAGCACACCGGCGCGGTAGACCTCTACCAGGCCTGGGCGGTTGGGCGTCACATAGATCGGCGTCGAGCTGGCGGCGCCGTTATTGATCGCCAGGCTGTCGCTGGTGCCATACATCAGGCCCAGGGTGGTGTCCGGGGTGTCGCCCAGCAGCCGCGGCTGGCGCGTGAGGCCCTGAACGCTGGGGGTGAAATAGCCGAGGCGCAAGAAGCGGTCGCCCTGCACGCGCTCGCCGTACAGCTGGTCGACGCGGTGGCGGGTTTGCGCCAGGCTTTCGCTGCTGCGGTCGACCTGGGCTTCGGCCAGTGCCGTCCATTGGCCGATACTGCCCTGCCCTTGCAAGGCATAACGGCCAGTGGTGTCGTAGTCGGTGCCTACCAGGTTGAGCTGGTTGCGCAAGATCACCCCGGTGCTGCCTTGTTCGGGGACGCTGTAAAAGCGCTCGGCCTCAACGTCGCGTTCCGCGGCCTGGGTGAGGATCGACAACTGCGAGTTGGCCAGGCTGTAGTGCAACGCCAGCAACCCGCCATTGCAAGCGCTCGGGCAGGGCCCCAGTGACCTCGGTGCCGCCAGTTGCGCCGCCCATTGCTGGCGGGTTTGCGGGGTTTCCAGGCTCTCGCTGGCATCGGTGAATTGCAGCAGTTGCACCCGTTCGTCACGGGTCAGGACTACCATCGCTTCACCGAGAAAGCGACCGTCCAGGTCGACGCGCACGGCCAGCGGCACGTCGAAGAAATGTTCATTGAAATCCGCTGGCAGGCCTGCGGCCTGGCTCAGCACGCCCAGGTGGCCGCCAGTGGCGGGTTGCGCGCGAAGCAGCTCGGCAGGTCCCAGCGCCATGGCCAGTCCCAGTGCCATGCGGATCGAAAGTGTCAAAGTACTGAAGTTCGCCATGAGCAGACATACGCCAAGGTCACCCCAAAGGCAGCGGGAGGGGGAACGCTGCCCCAGGGTGAGGGTGGAACACAGTGAAACGGGAGGGTCAGACCATCAAGGCGCGGCGGTCTGGAACATCATGTTGACCACGCCTTGGTAGGTACCCGGCTTGAAGCCCTCGCTCGGCTTGGTGGCGTCGACCTGGAAGTCGAGGACCTTGGCCGCGGTGGTGTCGGTCATGATCGGCTTGGCGTCGGTGGTCAGGATGGTGCCAGCGATGCTGACCACCAGCGGGATGCTGTCCGGGCCGTTGCTGATGGCGGCGTCATTGATCAGCAGCGCTTCGATCGGGCCGACGGTGCTCTTGGCGTGCAGTTGCTTGCGCACGGGCAGCAGAGTGTCGGTGGTTGGCTGGTAGCCCAGCTCCTGCACGTCGTTCATCCAGTTACCGCCGAAAGGCTCCACCCAGAAGGCGGTGGTCGGAATGGTCGCGCTGACGGTGACCTGTTTCTCGATCGGGTCAGCTGCCAGGGCCTGGGTGGAAGCGAGCATGGCCAGGGCCAGCAAGGTCAGTTTTTTCATGGGTGTAGCTCCTTTTTCGTGTGGGGTGCTGGCGGCCAGACAGCCGCCGCAAGTCAAACCACCCGAGGCTGCCGTCCAGCCCGCGGTGTGGATGGCGGGCATTATTCCCAACGAAAAAAGGCTGCATAATCAGACGTTTCTGAAACTTTCTGCGAATTTTCCTACAGCATCGCTACAGGCCGCACGGTTGCTGGGCTGCGTGGTCCAAAAAATATTCGCCGCCTTTCGGAATTGCCCCTTGACCGACGCCAAAACCGCTTGTGAACTGCCCAGCGACCTGCATTATGTGGACGACACCCAGCCCGGCCTGCGGCGCAAAGTGTTGCGCGGCCACTTCGCCTATTTCACCCCCGAGGGTGAGCGCATACGCGATCCCGAGCAGATCAAGCGCATCAACCAGCTGGTCATTCCGCCCGCCTACAAGGACGTGTGGATCTGCGCCGACCCGCTCGGCCACCTGCAGGCCACCGGTCGCGATGCCCGTGGGCGCAAGCAGTACCGCTACCACCCGCGCTGGCGCGAACTGCGCGACCAGAGCAAGTACGCGCGGATGATGGGCTTCGGCAAGGTGCTGCCGCGCCTGCGCAAGCAGCTTGACGCGCACCTGGCCACGCCGGGGCTGAACCACGACAAGGTCATGGCCACCGTCATCTCGCTGCTGGACGCCACCCTGATTCGCGTCGGCAACGCCCAGTACGCCCGCGACAACAAATCCTATGGCCTGACCACCCTGCGCAGCCGCCACGTGGAGGTGCACGGCAGCCAGATCGCCTTCGCCTTCCGCGGCAAGAGCGGCGTCGAGCACCAGGTGAACGTCAAGGACCGGCGCCTGGCCAATATCGTCAAGCGCTGCATGGAGCTGCCCGGCCAGCATCTGTTTCAATACCTGGACGACGACGGCCAGCGCCGGCACGTCAGCTCCTCGGACGTCAACGCCTACCTGCAACAGCTGACCGGCGCCGACTTCACTGCCAAGGATTA